>Ga0181593_10000040_pt1 | contig 89258 bp, 73 predicted proteins | sample 071ome_19_FD_133756 | JGI IMG/M metagenome (GOLD analysis project Ga0181593, IMG submission 133756) | Coastal salt marsh microbial communities from the Groves Creek Marsh, Skidaway Island, Georgia - 071413AT metaG (megahit assembly) | ecosystem: Environmental > Aquatic > Marine > Intertidal... | reverse complement strand
TGATCCCGCCGGAATAGATTTTGGATCTTGGCCATCTCGTCTGGAACATTTCGACCTCGCCAACGCATCTGATGAAGAGATCCACGCGAAACTATCCGACGGATGGGAGGTTGATGGCATTGTCGAGGATCCAGAAAACTGGACGGTAGATGAAATTCGAAATTGGCTAGAAGAGAGCGTCGAGCTGCATGAAATTAGTCGCTATCGTGCAGCGGAAATTTGCGGTTATGGCCCCGGTATCGATCTCTACGAGAGCTTAACCCGAGAGGATTCTGAAGCGCTTGGCTTGTCATTTGTTGATGGGTGTCACCCAGGAAGTGACTTCGTCGGAGTTCGTTGTGATGGGGACCTCGAAGCAATCAACGAAGTTCTCCAGCTAAAGGGATTTAACCTTCGGATTGTGGAGGCGTAATGATGGGAGATATTTACAAGGTTTCACGGCGCGATTTCATCATTTCCACTGCTGCAGCGCTATTGCTTAGTCGCATACCTAGCGCTCAAGAGCCCGAAGGAGGCCACTATAGGGATGTTAATTGGGAGCTCGTCCTTAACAGGGTGATTGGCGATCGGAATGCTGTGATTATGGGTTTTGGTTCGGACATCAACTCATACAAAGTTGGCTCGCCGGAGTGGTGTATGGAAGAAGTACTGGCCGAACATGGCTTGCTGGCGGAAGGAGCGCGGGTCCATGTCTAAAGAAGATAATTTCGATTTGGAATTTCGGCCGGCTTATTTTGGTCCCGAGGATCTTCAGAAACATTATGGGGCGAGGGTTAAAGGGGAGCTGAGAAGGCAGGCCGCCATGGATATGGCGGACGCTGGTGACTTTGATGAAGAGGTTATGTCTTCCAAGCTAAGTGAGGAACATCGAGAAGCAGTTGGAGCTGTACATCCCTGGCTCATGGGGGGTGAATACCTCCCGGACTTCATGGAAAAAGAAGTCGAGATAGCTCGGGTCACCTTGGCGTCTACAACCATGGACGTTACGTCAATTCGAGCTCAGAAATCGGATGATGGTTATACCTTCCGGATCGTCGATGAGTATGAGAACGAGTTTGAGTTTGTTCCGAAAACATCGGCTAGGCCTCTTTCCTTAAGAGAGTTGATCCGCATCATTGATGATTGTGAGCTCGTAACTGGACCTCGTGACATGAACCTGGAAGGAGGATGCACTCCAGAAGAGATTTATGACTTTGCCACTGTTACCTCCGTCTTTTATCCAGAGCTCTCTGGTTACTTTTCTGAAGCGAATGAGGCTTGGCTTGTGTCTGACGTCAGCGCCCCTGGGACACACTGAGGTGATTGCGTAACGGAGGATTTCTGGCTCATCGTAGAGACCGAAGGTTACGAAGATGAGACAGAAATCGATGAATAAGAAAGATCCGACTGAGAAGATTGTCCGGGATATCCGGCGCAAGACGCGGCGCAAGCATTCAACGGAAGAGAAAATCCGCATTGTCCTTGAAGGGCTGCGTGGCGAGGAGAGCATCGCCTCGCTGTGTCGCCGTGAGGACATTGCCGAGAGCCTATATTACAGTTGGTCGAAGGAATTCCTTGAGGCTGGCAAGAAGCGCCTTGCTGGCGACACCGCCCGTCAGGCGACCAGCTCGGAAGTGAAGGCACTGCGTGCCGAGGCGTGCGATCTCAAGGAAGCGCTGGCCGAGCAAATGCTGGAGAACCGATTGCTCAAAAAAAGCATGATCGGGGATGGGGGAGACCAAGAATGAGATATCCCGCATCCGAAAAACTCGAGATCATCCGCCTGGTCGAGCAATCTCACTTAGGTGTCCGACCGACTCTGGAGATGCTCGGCATCCCGAAGACGACGTTCTATCGCTGGTATGATCGCTATCGGGCCTTCGGCGAGGCCGGCCTTGAGGATCGCAATAGTCACCCTGGCCGGGTGTGGAACCGTATTCCGGACGATGTCCGTGCCGAGATCATCGATCTGGCCCTGGACGAGACCGATCTATCGCCCCGGGAACTGGCGGTAAGGTTCACGGACGCCAAGGACTACTTCGTATCGGAAGCCTCGGTTTACAGGCTGCTCAAGGCCCACGACCTGATCACCAGCCCTACCTTTGTGATCATCAAAGCGGACGATGAGTTCCGCGACAAGACGACGGCGCCGAACCAGCTGTGGCAGACCGACTTCACCTATCTCAAAGTGATCGGCTGGGGCTGGTTCTATCTGTCAACGATCCTCGATGACTATTCCAGGTACATCATCGCCTGGAAGCTCTGCACCACCATGAAGGCGGAAGACGTTACCGACACGCTGAAGTTGGCGCTGCAAGCATCTGGTTGCGACCATGCCAAGGTCATTCACAAACCCAGTCTGCTTAGCGATAACGGCTCGTCCTACATCTCCGGTGATCTGGCCGAATGGCTGGAGGAGCAAAAAATCGATCACGTTCGCGGCGCTCCATACCATCCGCAGACGCAGGGCAAGATCGAGCGTTGGCATCAAACGCTGAAGAACCGCATCTTGTTGGAGAACTATTATCTGCCGGGCGATCTCGAAAACCAGATCGGTGCCTTCATCGATCATTACAACAATCACCGTTACCACGAGAGCCTGAAAAACGTCACACCCGCCGACGCCTACTTCGGACGCCATACAGCCATCATAGAAAGGAGACAAAAGATCAAGAAGCTGACCATCCAGAACCGCCGCTTGACCCATCAACGCCAAGCGGCTTAACATCAAACCGAGATGAGCCAGATCCTCCGTTAGAATACAGGCTCAGGCGTCCCAAATGTTTTGATGACGGACACCCCGCCAGTTCCTGGCGTCGAACCCCTGTGAGCAGGAGAAGGCGAACAAACGGGCCGAAGGGATACCCTTCTTCTGCACTGGCTTGCCAGATCGCTTTAAGTTCATCACTGGAGAGTACTCTCTCGCGAGGTACTTCGACGGTTGGCTTGGCCAGGTTTGCTGCGGGGTTCTCAACGATGTGTCCCCTGGAGAGGAGCCATTTAAACCAGGGTTTTGCATACCCTAGAAGACGAGCTGACATGGTGGGGGCGGTTCTTGCTTTCTTGTCGATGACAGAGGCAAGCATCGAAGGGGTAATTGCTGTCACGGGATAGTCCAAGAGTTCAGCAAAGTCCCTCCGGAGATCACGTTTAATCTCACGACCAGTGCGCCTAGAGGACAGCGCTGCTTGAGAGTAGAGATCGAGACTATCTCCCAATAGCAACACATGCTCTTTTTTGGACATTAGGGCAGGATCATGGCCCTGGGCTATTAAAGACCTTGCCGCCCTTGCTCCTTGCCGGGCTTCGCTCAAAGACGTGGCGGGATATCGACCTAAGTTGATCTGCCGTCGTTTACCCGTAAGAGGGCTCGTATAAGCCAGGAAGAAGGTCTTGGAGCCCGCAGGGGCAACGTAATGCCCATCCCCTTAAGCTCTGGGTCGTTACTGGCCTCTCGCACCCTGTAGGGGCTCTTCTTAGGCTTGAGCTGCTTGATAGCCCGATCCGTTAGTGCCATTTGGTGCTCAAAAAATTGCTACAATAATTGTCACGTTAATGCTGCAATTATGTGTTATAGCATGAAACAAGATGAGATGCTAGAATGGCAACAAGGCGAGCAATAAAGCCGTATTATAAACCATTAGAACTAATGTGAAAAAGAAGGAGCGTTGTCTTTTAAGCAGCGGGTCCAAGGTTCGAGTCCTTGTGCACCCACCATTTTTTTAAACAAATTATCCAAATATGGTGGCGGGCCAGACTATCCCGGCACTTCCTCATTGAGCGTGGCGAGCAGGTCTCTGATCTCGAACAGGACGGCGATGACGCCGACCACCAGGCTCATGTTGATCAGGCCGACGACGATGCCGATGATGCCCGCGAACATGATGTTGATGTCTATCACTGTGAGGGCGGAAATAATCGAGCCGGCAGTGGCGATCAGCACCAGCGCGGCAATGATATGGATGGTGAAGCCTCCTAGAATGGCGGTGTAAATTCTCATAACAAAACCTCCGTGTATTGCGTGTGTGGCTGAAGCTCGTACCGTGCAGCGACCGAATTGGCGTCATAAAATCGTTAGAGAGTCGCCCCTTTTTGCCCGAAATGGTACACTAGTATCCGGTATGACAGAAATTCTTCCACACTCGATCCGGGCTTTCACGGCGGCAGTCTTGCTGCTGGCCGTGGGGTGTATTGTGCCTGCTATCGCCCTGGCCCAATCGGGCACGCTGAGCAAAGAGGAGAAGGAAGCTCTCGAAAGGATTATCGGCAAAGAAGGGGCGCGGGAGGAAGAGAAGCAAAAGCCTGTCGATAAAGGAACCGGCTCCGGCGGTTTTCAGGACCTATCCCTGCCACCCCAAAAGCGGCCCGACGGAAGCAAGGCCCCGTCTCAACAGACAAATATTCCGAAGGAAAAGTTCGACCCCAAAGATGCGGAGAAGGTCCGTGTCGATGACGGTTCGATGGGCGCGACCGTGGAAAAGCTCGATCCGGCCAAGGCCCATGCGGCTGATGTCAGACTGGAGCAGGATTTCAGCAAACAGCTAGGGGAACTCGAAGGCCAGGTGCCGGAGGGTGAAATCGCCGCCCGCATGGAAGTTCTTTATAAGCCATCGGCAGCGGCGCAAGCCGATCCCAAAGTCGCGGAGTATGAGCGCAAACGCTGGCGGGAACTAGTGCGGGATTACAAGTCCTCAAAATTGCAGGCGGCATTGAAGACCGATCTCAGCAATCTGAAGATTACTCCGAATGACGGCGTGGCGGGGCCGGGTGGCACGGCGCCCGACGGCTCACCAGGTGGTGTGCCGGGGGGAACCGAACAAGGTTCGGCCCAAGGAGCAGGGCAACAGCCCGGCAGCGGCCAATCTGGTCAAGATCAGTCCAGCCAAGGAAAATCACAGCAAGGGCAATCCGGTCAGCCGGCGGGGACGCAAGGCGGCTCGGCGGCCGGTTCCGCGCAAACGAGCGGAAGTGGGGCGGGGGCAACAGGCTCAGCCGCGCAGCAACCTCCGCCCAGCACTGGTAATTTTGGCCGGTTCATTGAACAATTGATGGGCGGCGGCGCAAACCCGGCGGGCACTCAGGCAGCTGGCCAGGGTGATGGCCAGGGTGATGGTCAGGGCGATGGTCAGGGGACCGCACCAAGCGGGTCATCCCCGCAAGGCACGGGCCAGTCATCAAGTGGGGCTTCGGGGCAATCCGCTTCTCTACCAACCACCGCCCAGGGAACAGCCAGCGGATCGTCGGGCGGAGCCACGGGTGGAGCTTCGGGCGCCAGTCAGACTGCAGGCCAAAATAGCGGCCAAACCACCGCTCAAAGTGGCGGCGGTGGTTCGGTTTCCGCACCGCCCCCGCAACAACCCGCGTCAGGGGTTAGCCAATCTCGATCGCAGATGGCGTCGGCCGCGCCACCCAGCGGTTCTTCAACGGGACCGGCCAGTGCGCCGCCGCCTCAATCTGCTAGTTCGAGTTCCAGTATGAATAGCGGCACGGCCTCGGTCAGCCGGCCCAATGGCAGGCTTTCCGAGCCACCCAGTCCGCCGGGCCGAAAACCGGACGCGCCGGGAACTCAGCAGGTAGCGCTAGCGTCGGGTGGCAGCGAGTCTCCCACGGTGACAGACCCAGGCTCGAGCGCGGGCGGAGACAGCGCACTTCCGCCAATTGAACCGGCTTCCGCCGTCGCCCCGCCGCCACCCGCACCGCCGACTCAATCCGGCTCAGCCGGTGTGTCCGCACCACCGCCGCCAACGCCCGTTGCACCACCAGCCCCGCCGGCTGAAGAAAGTACGGCTTCGGCATCGCCTCCGCCTGCACCGCCACCACCGGCGTCGCCCAGTTTCTCGTCCCGGTTCGGTTTTGAGAAGAACGAGACGAAAGAAGCGCACGAGGAGGGGGGGGCAAAGTCAGCACAACCCCCTTCGATGCCGTCGGAGGCTTCTGGAGCCGATGCCGCTTCACCAACTGCTTCCGAACAGAAGCCGGTCGAGGAGAAACAGGCCGAGGAAAAACAAGCAAGCTTGGCCCCGGAGACGTCAAAGCCGAGCGCATCCGCACCGTCTGACGACCCATCGTCTGCACCAAATTCGGCACCTGCGGCAACCGCATCACCCGAACCACAAGACCTGGTGGGAGAGCCTCTGGAACAACGCCGGGCCCGGAAACTGGCCGAAGACCAAGCGGTCAACGACGCCCTGGAAAAGTATAAGAAAAAGCACTTCGAAAAGGATGAGAGTGTGATCATAACCCCGGCGGAAGAAACCCTCGCCGAGCAGGAGATCCAACGCATCGCCGGGATGACACCGGAAGAACGGGCGGCTGAGCAGGCGAGGAGCGAACGGACCGATAAGGTCATCAAGGAACTGAACATGGATGACCTTCTCGACGAAGCGGAGAAGGATTTGAACAACGGCGAGATGGCGGTCTATGGCAATGATGTGGCGGCCGGCCTTCAGGTCGCCGGGGAAGGGGCGAAACTGTATCTGGAGACCGCGGGCGGTAAAGCGGGCGCAACTGCTGCCGGTGTACTGGATGCGACCGAGGATGTTTTGACCGGTCCCACCGTCAAGAAAGGCACCGGCGCGGCGGAGATTGCGGCCGAAGCCCTGCCGGAACCCTATAAGGAGGCGGTCAAAACCACGACATCGACCATCAACACCGGCGCCGATGCGGCGGAGACGGCAGAAACCGCCGATGATCCCAACAAGGCGACGGAATTACGCAGCTCCGAGACCGCGCTTGGCTGGCTGAAGAGCAAATTTGACCTTGCCAAGAACAGCCCGGTGGGACAGAAAATTTCCATGTGGCTGGGTGGCGCGAAGCGCGTCACCAAATCCGTGCGTATCGTCGAAGAGGACAAGCGCGACCATGTGAGCAATATGGAAATGATTGAGACCAACAGGGGACGGATCGCAAAGGTGAGGGAGCAGAACAAGCAGACCCAGGAACGGCTGCGCGAACAAGTCGAACGCCAGCGGCGCGGCGAGGAAATCTTCGCGCTTTGTGAGAAGGACCCGTCCTGCAGCAAGGGCGCCGAAACTCCCATGGTTGTGCGGCCATGATCATTAAGATCGGGCGCGCCCGCGGCAATGATGTGGTTGTCGATAACCCCACTGTCTCCCGGCAACATGCAGAGCTTGAGGTCGAGGATGGGCAAATCGTGCTGAAGGACTTGGGCAGCGCGTCCGGCACCTATGTCATGGATAAGGCGGGAGAGTTGGAGCGCACCACCTATATGGTGGTCTCCGAGAACAGCACCATCGCCGTCGGCTCGGAACAGCTCTACGTAAAGGACGTTATCGATCGCATGGCTAAGGAATCTCGCCAGACCCGCTATGAACGCAATCCATTGACCGGAGAGATCGTGAAGAAATGAGACGGCTGATACTAGGGGTGGCGTTTTTGGCGGCGGCAATTGTCGCAATGTTCATCATGCATGCCGCCTTACCGGATGCCCTGGCGACAGTGTTATTGGACAAGGGCGGGCTATTCTACCCTTGGTCGGTGCAGAACATCATGTGGCTATTTTTCTTCTTTGGCCTGGCGGAGCTGCTCAACCGGTTTTTCGACGCCCGGATCGATCAGCGCCAATTGTCCATGAACTACTTGCCGGAAGACGAAACCACCATCCTGGTGAAGACCGATCTGCCGCCGATCTACAAGAAAGTCACCCCGGCCAAGGACTCTGAAAAATTGTTTCTGCCCGGTCTCATCCGGCGCATTGTCGCCGCATTCCAAACGACCGGCTCCATCGAGAGCGCCAGCGCCATTCTCAACAGTTCCATCGAGCTGCGCTCCCACGATCTGGATTTGCGTTACAGCATTCTGCGCTATGTCATGTGGGTGATCCCCACCTTTGGCTTCATCGGCACGGTGGTGGGCATCGCCCTGGCGCTGAATTTCGCGGGCCAGCCCGGCAAGTCCCAGGACCCGGCGCTATTGACTGAACTCACGGCGCGTCTGGCCGTCGCCTTCAACACCACCCTGGTGGCCTTGGCCATGTCGGCTTTCCTCGTCTTCCTCATGCACGTGGTGCAGTCCTATGAGGAGCGGACCCTGAACAAGGCCGGACACTATTGCATGGACAATCTGGTGAACCGCCTGTTCAAGGCAGACGACGAGGGAGCTTGATTATGGTCAAAAAGTTTTTCAGAAACCGCAACAAGGGGGCGGATACACCAGCGCCTACCCCAGCACCAACTCCCACAACGCCAAAGGTGGATGAAGACGAGACCATTGTCATCAATCTGTCCGGGGGCGGTGAAACCGAGACGCCCCGGGTCGTGCTGGAAGAACCGGCTAAGCCGACGTTTCAACCGGACGCCGCCCCCACGGGTGATCAGGACGAGACCGAAGTTTATATCCCCGGTGGTGCGGAAACTGAGCCGGAGGTCCGGGGCACGGTATCGGCCGGGACCTCCGATGGCCCGGTTGCCGGATGGCTGGTGACCAGTTCGGCGGAGAACCGTGGCCAGAGTTTTGCCATCACCCTGGGCCGGAATTCCATCGGCAGGGGAGCGGAAAATTCGATTTGCGTCGATCTCGGCGACACTACGATTGCCCGGTCTAATCATGTAGCCATCGCCGCTGATCCGGTCTCTCGCAAATTCTATTTGGTGCCCGGTGAGTCACGGAACCTGGCTTATTTCAATGGTTCGCCGCTGTTAGAGGCACAGGAAATTTCTGACCGCGACAAAATCCAATTGGGCAGTACCGAGTTCATGCTGGTGCAATTTCTCGGCAACTATATCGATTGGGATTAGATCTTGCGGCTGACCGCCTCCAAAATCCGATATCAGGGGACGCGTACTGATCAGCAAGACACGGTCAATGTCGTAAGATTGCCGGATGCAGCCGAAACCGCCGTTCTGGGTGTTCTCGCGGACGGGATGGGTGGCCTGCCTCACGGCGCCGACGCCAGTTCGTTTATTGCGGATTACGTAAGCCGTCTTGCCGAAGGCCAATGGCCGGACCGGCGGCGGGAGCAGGCTCTGACGGACTGGTTGAGGGAGATCGCGGAAAGCGCCGATACGGCATATGGCGGGTTTCGTGCGTCGGAAGGTTTGGAACGCAGCGGCGCAACGCTTCTAATGGTCCTCGTTAAGGACGACCAGTGCCACTATCTGAGTGTCGGCGATTCTTTAATTTATGCCCAGGATCACCGGGGACAAATTCACCGGGTTAACGCGCTCCATTCTACAAAGAAGGGTGGGCGGGATGTACTGACTTCCGCGGTGTTTGGGGAAGGAATTCCGGAAATTGATACTGGGTCTCTCGCGGTTGACCGCGATGGTCCCGCGCGTCTGCTTTTGGCCTCGGATGGTATTTTCTCGCTGCCAGAGGGAGATTTGGCCGCACTGTTGCACAAACCCGACGAGTCCAAACTCCGGCGTATTGTCGATGCCGTCGCGGCATTGGGACTGGATAATCAGGACAATTTGTCGATGGTGTTGTTCGACTATGGCTGAGCTCCATTAGGGTGGAATGGCCTTAAAGTCACCCCGGTTTTTTTCCGATATCTCATTCAGAAAATCGGCGAATATCTTGCTTTTATAGAAGACTCCCACGGCGACCGAATTGATTTCCACGTTTTTTCGGTTGGCGGCGGATACCGCGCTGACCACGTCGTCCGGATACTTGCCTTCATTGTGTTTGGGAAAGATAAAACCGTCGCTGACCAGAATGACGGATTTCGCGGTTTCCTGCGTGACCGCTTGTCTGAGCGCTTGATAGGTGGCGCTACCGCCAGTCATTTGGCCATAAGCTTGTGACATAAATTTGAGGGCGTCCGCCCGGCCCTGATCGTCGCCAGGCGCATAACCTGTATCCGGCCATCGGCGTTCCCGATAGGCGCCGTTGACGCTGTTATAGAACTTAACCGCGAGTTCTTTTTCGGGCCCGAATACGGAAACAATGCGGCTTAGGATTTCCGGCAAGTTGGTGGCGAACTGCTTCACCCGGGCCGAGCCGTCCACCAGAATCAAATAGGACTCCGTATCCGTTTTCAGCCCCAAAAACCGGAAGGTGACTTTTACTTTTTTCTTCTTCGGCGTCTTGGGTTCCGTCAGCGTTTTGGCAAGCTCCTCTTCCTCCTCGATTTTCTTCTTGATATCTTCGATCTCCGATGTGGCTTCGCTTGCCTTTTCCAGCGCCGCCTTTAATGCGGCCCGTTCCGGGCCCAGGTTTTTCGCTTCGGCTTCCGCCGTGGGCGAAGGTTTGGATTTCTCGGCCTCTGCGTCCTGGGCGGCCAAAGCGGCGGCGATCGCGGCCTGGCCCGCGGCGAACTCGGCTTGGGCCTTCTGTCGCGACAGATCGCCGATTTGGGTCTCGTATTCCTTCCCCTTGAAATAATAGGGCAGCATCATCACGCTCAGCAGGACAAACGCGCCCATGGCCGAAGCGAACAAGTCCAGGGCGGACATGCTGAAAATCTCGATGGCGCGGTTTTTCTTTTTCATCGCTCAGCCCGCTTCGTCAACGAATTACACCGACGAACTTGCCGTTATTCTGTTTGGCAAGGTTGTTCAGAAATTGGATCAGGTCCGTGTGCTTCAGATAGTTTCCCACCGCAACCGTATGAATTTCGGCGCGGCCCCGGTTCGCCGCGGTGATGCTTTGCAAGGCCGCCGAGATCGTGCTGTCCGTGGGTTCGCCATCGCTAACCAAGATGATGGCCTCAGCCCGGTAGTTTAAGGCCTGCAGCATGGCCGTTTGGGTGGGTGTGGAGCCATTGAACACAAGCGGTAGAATGTTGATGAAAGTCCTAGCGCCCCGTTTGCTGCGTGCATCACCCTGGGCCATGACGCCCCGGACCGGCGGGAAGGTGCGGGTGACCCCAAACCCCTGATAGCCAAGGATGGCAAAGCTGATCTCATCGTGAAAAGGCGCGATAATGTCGTTGAGGGTGCGGGTGACAATATGGGCCGAAAACTTCATGGAGCCCGATAGGTCCACCACGATCACGATTGATTTTTTCTTGGTGGTGATGCCCAGGATGGAAAAATCCGTATCCCGGTTCGGAGTTGCCTTCCGATGCGCCTTATTCCGTTTTTTTAAATTGTCCAGCTTGGTTTCAAGCTGAGAGATTGTTTCTGCGGCGGCGGCGTTTTGCTGCTCCACCGCCTTGGTTTGGGCGATCAATTTTGCGCGGGCTTCCTCAATCGCCTGGGCTCTCTCCGCCGCCTTTTCTGCCGCTTCGGCGAGGCGCTCCCGTTCATCGGTGATGCGTCTCTTTTCTTCCTCGGACTTTTTCTTGGCAGCCTCATCCTTGTCGATGCTTTCCAGGCTCGCCTCGATCTCCGCCTTAAGCCGTTCGACGGTTTTGCCGCCGTCCTTCATGTTCGGATAGTAGGGGATCAGGATGGCGCTGAAGATGATGAACGCCCCCATGGCGGACGCAAACAAATCGATGGCCGAGAGGCTGAAAATTTCGATATTGCGATTTCGCCGTTTCATCTAGTGTCCGGATTCTAGCTCAGTTTTACCAGCTTGCCGTCAATTCGAATATCGTCTCCGGGATTGGCCCAGATCTTTCTGCCCACATGTTTGTCATTAATGGTGATCCTGTGTTGCCTGGACAGGGGCTGCACCCGTATCCGGCTTCCCTCGAAGAGGGAGAAGCGCGCCACAGCTTCATCGTCGCCGGCGCCGAGAGAGACGTCCCCGGCGTTGCCGTATCCCACTAGGACGCTGTTCAGTGGCTTTTCGCGCCGGAATAGTTTGCCCAACAGAAAGAGAATGATCAGCAGGATCAACAGACTTGCGCCGGCGGCGACGGCTTCCTTGATGGACATCCGCCACGGTCCCAAGCCGCCATCGACCCGGTAAAACCCGAGGGCCTCGCCACCGTTAAACAACGTGAGCACCAACGGATCGATGCCGCCTAGTTGATCCTTAGGCACGACGATGAACAGTCCGCGGGACTGTTTTGTCAGAAAGTCTCTGATCCGCCGCGAAACGGCCTCCCGGTCGTCGAACGCCTCGGCTTTGAGGATCAGCCGACGGAAATCTGGCTCTGGCGCATCTGCGGCCCCGCCGGTCACATGAATTTCCACCAGCCGCATATAGGGAGTCGGGACGGCAGGTGATCCCGGAAAAAAGTTTGGATTTGGACAGGCTGCATTGGCCGGGTTGCTATAGGTCTTGGCCTTTACCCCGCTGATCACGTCCAACAGGGCCTTGATACGGCACTGTTGGGCAGACGAAATACCGTCCATGACATAAGTAAGTTTCACCAGCGGCGCGAAAAAACGGGCCTTGTCCGTCAGGTCGTCTCCGCTGCGGGCCAGACTAAGCCGCGACGCCGGGGCTGACGGCGCGTGTTTGTCGAAATCGATCATCAGTCCGTTGGGCACATGCGACAGATAGAGCCGGTAGGGACCGTCCGCGATAACCTCTCTTGGCGCTTGGGCTCCAGCAGGGGATGCTATCGTCAGGATAAGCACTACCAATGCCGCGCCGGCGCCCTTCATTTTGGCGTCCCCGCCAAACGGAAGCCCAGCGTATCCAGCCTTTCCGTCTTCTTCAGGCCGACCGGTCGAAAATAAGTGATTTGATTCTGGTCGAAGTCATACTTGCCGTTCCAGTTGCTGCCCCGCACCACCCGCTGACTGCAATAGAGCCCTCGGTTCCAGGAACTGCCGTCGGTCGGTGCGCCGAAATATCCGCCGTGCCAGCAATCGTCCAGCCATTCGAGCGCGTTGCCGACTATGGAATTCACCCCCTTGGCGTTGTGATTGTCCACGGAGACATTTTCAATCTTCGGCTTCAGCTCTTTCAGTTTGTAGCCGTATTTCTTGACCACATATTCCCATTCTGCTTCGGAAGGCAGCCGAAAGCGATATCGCCGGCTGCGGCTGTTCAGCCAGTTGATGTAAGCCTGCGTTTCATCCCAGGAGACTCCGGTCACTGGCACATTGGGCCCCTTTACGGCAGGTTTGGCGGCGCATTTGCCGTCCTTCACGCACAGATTCCACTGCGCCACGGTCACCTCGTTCACCCCCAGCCGAAAACCCTTGACGGTTACCGGATGCACCGGGCGGGCATAGCCTTGATTCTCGCCGCCCATTCTGAAGCTGCCGGAATCAATGGTCACCATGGCGGCCTCGATCTTCTGGACGCCGGAACGTATCTCGCTGTCGAGCCTCAGTTGCTTCTGCTTCTTGAGGGCAACCGCCGTGGTTTTTTCGATCCGACGCGCGATGGCTGAGGCGCGGATTTGCAGGGTTGTCAATTGCCGCTCCGTTGCCGCCGCATCGACTTGGCCGAGAAGCGTGGCGAGCTCTCCACCGTTCCGGCGCTTGCCGTATCGCTGGTTGAGCGCGCTGATGTCCGCGCGAACATTGGCTCTGAGGTCTTCCAATTTCCGCCGGGTGTTCTTTGCCCGCTGCTGGGTCAGGAACGCGTCAATCTTTGGGCCGGCATGGGCGATGATCCTGTCGATAGATACTTTGTCGTCGGCGTTTTGGATGCCGGTGATCAGGCGCGCCAGATCGGGCGTGTCGACAGAGACATCTTCCCGGCGGGCACGGGTCATGACGCCGTTCTCCACGATGGCGGCAAGGAGGTTTTGGTTGAGGGCAAATACTATCGGATCGACGGATTTGAACACCCGGTCCGTCTTTTCCTTAGTCGAGCCATACCCGTCAAAATAATGTTTGTCCCGCAGGGCCCGAAACTCTCGCGCTAGTTGGGTAAGTTCCTCCATCGGCGGGTTCAGCCGGTCCAGGGAGTTCAAAAGGGTGGTCTTGTTGTTCCGAGCGGTGATGAGGTTTTCATCGGCCAGTCTGCCAACATGGCTTTTGTACTCGTTGGCATAGGATAGCAGGCTTTGATGGGCGTCCTCCACCCGGGCGGCGTAGGACGTGCCTTCCGTCAACAACCGCTCCACCTCCGACTTATCCGTGAATAGCTTGTATGTGTAGTTGCGGCCATCGATCTGGTTCGTCACCGCATAGTTGGCTGCCCAGCCGATGGCGGCAAGGAAGATCACGGTTGCGGCGAGGGAATATTTCCGCTTACCGATGCCCCGGCTGAATTTTTGCAGGCCCGATAGGGTAAGCTGATCCAGCCAATCCTCGGCGGTGTCAAACCGCTCATCTGGCTTGGCGCGCAACGATCGCTCTATGGATTTCAGCAGCTTCGCATCGTGATGGCGGCCATAAGCCAGAATTTCCGTGGAGGCGCGGTCAGGCGCGTCGTCGCCTTGAAATTTTTCAAGGGTGATGACTTCGAAAAACACGGCGGCCAAAGCGAACAAGTCGAACCGGTGATCGATCGTCGGCGGGTCGGTAAAAGCCTCTGGTGCGGCATAACGGCGGGTCAGATACAATTGATCAAACGCCTCCATCGTATCCGACATGGTCTGAAACGCTACGGAGGCGCCGAAGTCGATCAGCACCGGATCGCCGTTCCCGGTGATGATGATATTACTGGGCTTGATGTCGCCGTGAATGATGTCGGCCTCGTGAATCGCCCCCAGGCCTTTCAACAATCCTTCGAGCCAGCGCCGGGTCGTTAAGTCGGACACGACCTGGTTGTCGGCGATGATGTCGTCCAGCCGCCGGCCCTCCACATAGTCCATGATGATGTACGCCGTGCCGAGACCCTCAAAATAACGGGTGACCTTGACGATGTTCGGGACGTCGAACTTGGCCAGGATTTGCGCTTCGGCGATAAAATTGCCCAGCAGCCGGTTGAACGCGTCTTCCGATCCGGGCTTTGGCACAACGTTGAATTCCTCCCCCCGGTCGCAGAGCCGATGTGGAAAGAATTCTTTGATCGCGACTTTGCGGTTGAGATTAACGTCGGTCGCCAGATACGTGTTGGCAAAACCGCCACTGCCCAGCCGCTCGATGATCTTGTATTCGAGGATACGCGCGTTTGGGGGGAGCCAGCTCATGCTCTCAGCCGCCGCCTAAAGGCTGCAGAACTTCTCCTTGTCGGACATGTCGCATACAACGGACCGGGGACGCAGGGACTTGCCGATGCCCGGGCCGAAGACGGTGGTGGTTTCTCCGGCTTTGATAACGCCGGAAAAATGTTCCGGCGTGCAATCGTTTTGGCCATCTTGAACCCAGCACCAAAGCCACTCCGCCGGCTTTTGACAGGTGTTCGACAGCCGCGCCAAGGCGCCCTCGCTCTCCGGTGATACTTGAATGCAGGCCGGATCGAGATGCGCCGCCTTGTTGTCCGCCGGCTTGGGTGTTTGCGGCGCCGGCGCAGACGAGACCAGACGTCCGGACTCCGGCGCGGTGGGCGCTGGCGCGCTTGATGACGGTAGCGTCGACGAGGATGATCCCGAATTGGCTGCGCCCGGCTTCAACGAAGGCTGCGTGGGGGCGACCGTATACGGTACGTTGCTCGTCTGTGGCGGCGGCGTGCCGAAGCTGCCCGTACTTGCGGTTTGCGATGGCGGCGGGGCAGGGGTGTAGCCCTGGCCCATCATCGAGACGAAGTTGGCGAACGTGTTGGTCAGCGTATTGACGCCGTTGCCGCTGTAGGTGGAGCCGAAATTGTTGTAGCTGTAGGGGTCCGCGTACTGATTGGCGGTCGCCGCGGAAATGACCACGCCGCCGACGAGAACCGTTCCGATCAAGACTTTTTGCAGCGCCTCCGCCCGGCCGGCTTCCAGGGTGGCGTTAAACTCGGCCTTGCCGGCCTCAACATCCTCGTTCAGTTGGTATTTGCCCTTGATCTCGCCGGTGTATTCGAATTGGGCGGCGTTGGAGTTGTTAACGGTGTCTTTCATGAGATTATCGAAAAACTGGTCATCGGACTTTTCGAGTATTTGGATGCGCTCATGAGAGTAGGTGGCGTTGCCGTTTGCCAGGTTGATGCATTCAACCAGCAAAAACCGCTCCTGCTCTGATCTGAGAGTGACCTTGGGCGCGTTTTTAACGAAGTCCATGGAGGCCGTGCGGATTTCGTAGTGCTTGCCTGCCTTCGAGAACCTATCGACTTGATCGTAATATTGGTCACAGGCTTTCCAGGCAGGGCTATCCTTCACCGCTGCCAGAAAGGCGGCGGGGGAGTTTGCCTCCTGCGCGCCGGCGCTAAAGCCGGTCAATAGCGCACAGAGTCCCGCGAAGGCGGAAACGGCCAGCCTACGAAACTGGCTCTGTCCGGTTTGGACCAAACCGTCGGTCATACTGCTCCTTAACGAATTTCTTGAATTCGTCATAGCTCTTGGCGCGGACTTCCACGCGTTCGCTTTCGGAAATCTCGAAAACATAGGATTTTTGCGAGTCATAGGCCGATTCAAACGAAGTTTTGAAGGTGACGTCAATTGTTTCCAGGTCGGAGGCCGCCCGGGCGATCAGTGCCGCACCGACACCGATTAACGCGACGCCCCCAATGGTTCCGGCGGTATTGTCACTGCTACCGCTCCTCGCCGCCGCCACGGCCCCGCCTATAGCAATAAGCGCGCCGATCACGGCCTGGGTCTGGGCCTGAATATATTGATTGCGGGCTTCTTGTTCCGAGTCCCTTAAGTTATTGAAGCTGCCAAGAAAATCGTTTGTTTCGAACAAGGCTGCAGTCCAGCGCTGATCCCGGTCCTCCAGATAACGGACCTCTGTTTCCTTGGCCTTCAATAGGAACGTTTTCTTCCCCTGATCGGTGTTCTTGAGCATGACATCGCTTAAGTCAGCACTGTCTAGCGCCGCCCAGTACTTTTTCTGCGCCGTTGTGACGACCTTGTTATTATCGACCAATCCGAGCGCTGCGAGGATCATTTTGTAGTACGCGTCATAGAACTCGTAAGCGAAAAAGGCGCCAGGGCTGTAATTCGCCGCTGCGAGTTCCTTGGCCGGAATTAAGGTTTCCGGGATCGGCGTTTTCTCCAGATCGTGCGATCCGGCGTCCAGTTCAAAATACTTTCCCTTTTCCAGTGCGCCGCTGCCTAAGGACTTGCCTTGTAATGAGGCCGAGGCCGCGCTTTGCGCGTAGTGGCTGGTGTTGAGCATATCGATCAACTGGGCGCGAAGGCCTTCGCCGTCGGGATTGTTGGCGGCATTGACCAATTCGCTGGTCAACGCGACCGCGCCGCCAGTATCCGGTTTCACCGCTGGATCAACCCGTACCGAAATGATTGGCGCCAGGCTCTCCCCATAGCTGGTGATCAAACTGGATTTATTGGAGGGCCGGGTATTCGGGTGGACATAGGTAAGGATGTTGATTTCCACATCATGGGCCGGCATCCCCTTTTCGAACGGCTCCAGCCGGTAGCCCTTACCCGGTTCAAATACCAAGGTCGTCGGGTTGAGGATCACCGCCAAATCACCTTTGCTGCGCAACCGTAGATACTTGGCTAGATGCAGGGCGTAAAATGTGTTTTTGGCGAACATGGCCCGCATATTGTTGGTGGCAATTTGGTCGTCGGTGACCTCCTCGTGGTCCGTTTCAACGAGGCCGGAGTCGTTTGGATTGGGCGGGGCCGACGTGCGGATCGGCGTCTTGATGTAATCGCTGTAGAAGGTATTTTCCGTGGAACTGTCTGTGGTGGAGATAAACGTCACTTTGACCACTGGACGGCCCCGGAAATTGGCTGCCGAAGGTTTTGTTACTTTTTCACCGCCGATATTTGGCGGATAGGGGGTGCCGACCGCGATGCAGCCCGATAGTAACCCGGCTGCCAGCACCCCGGCGCACAGTTTTCCCAATCGAGCTCGCTCGTTCATGTCTCTTCCCTATCTAATGTGCATTTCCGAGGCTATCAGGCGCGCGGGGCACCGGACTTATCTCCTAAATATTGTATCCTAGAACAGGATTACCCGCGAGGATGTTTTTAAATTGTGGCGGGATGATGGTAGAGAGGACGGACCATGGATATCCTCTCCGCCCATATCATATATGCGCTCGCCTGGGTCAGCTTTGGCCTGGGACATACGGTCCTGTCGGGAGACCGACTAAAGCCGTTGTTCGGCAGAACCTACCGGCTCGCCTATAATGTCATCGCCGTGGTTCACATCGGGGTGGTTATCGCCGTCGGCGGCTGGGCATTTGCCGTGCTGGAGCCGACGTTTGTCCTGCCCGGCTGGGCGATTACGGCGTTATTCGCCGTTGCCGTGGTGGGCGCCTTGATCCTGTTGATGGCGCTGAAAACCTATGATTTGGGCTTGTTCGCCGGCACCCGGCAGATGCGGGAGGGCCTGTCGGGGGAGACGCCCGATCCCCTAGTGACTACGGGATGGCACGCTTACGTGCGGCACCCCCTGTATCTGGGCGCGTATTTGCTACTCTGGGGGCTGGTGCGAAATGATCTGTCGCTGGCGACGGCGATCTGGGGGTCGCTCTATCTACTGATCGGGACGCATTTCGAAGAACGGAAACTATTGGCGCTCTATGGGGATGCCTATGCGGACTACAAAGCCAGGGTGCCGGCGGTCATCCCCTGGAAGGGTAAGACGAGCGCATAGAGACGGGCGCAGATTTGAACGCGCCGGAAATATTGCCTATTCTTCCCGTAACGGAAGCACGTTACACTTTTTGTAATTGTTTGGCCGGTGAACGTCCCGGCCAGGCAGGAGAATAAATCAACGTTCTTAACAGGGAGAAAACTCATGAAACAGTTTACCAAATTTGCCGTGCGTTCTTTAACGGCCGTAGCCACGGTGGCTGCGGTGGCCGGCTTTTCCATGACCGCCAGCGTAACACCCGCTGGCGCGAAAGACCTGAAGATGGCCTTCTTCCCGAGCCCGAAGCACCCGCTTTGGGGCAAGATGATGATGCCCTGGGCCAAGGATCTGGAAAAAGCCAATCCCGGCGTGAAGGTTAAAGGCTTCCCCGGCAGCCAGATCGGCGGCGCCCCTCCCGGTGCGTTCAAGCGGGTGGTGAACGGTATTTCCGATATCGAACTGCACCTGCCCGGCTATACCTCGACCGTGTTCCCGCGCACTCTGGTGATGGAAATTCCGCTGCAGCACGGCTCGCCGTCCGAAGCGACCGAGGCGTTCTGGCGTATTTATGAAAAGCACATCGCGTCCGAATATAAGCGCGTTAAGTTGCTGGCGGCCTTCGCCACCGACGTGCCGGCGGTGATGACCAACAAAATCGTTAAAACACCGGGTGATTTGGCGGGAATGAAACTCCGGACACCGTCCAAGAACCAAGCGGCGATCATCGAAGGCCTGGGCGCTGTACCGGTAGCCATGCCAATGCCGCAGACCTATAGCGCTATCCAAAAGGGCGTGGTTGACGGCGCGATTGTCGGCATCTCGGTGGTTCGCAGCTTCAAGATCATCGAAGTGGCGGAAAAGTACATCGTCGATCTGCCGTTCGGGTATTCGCCGATCATCATCGCCATGAACAAAAAGTCCTATGACGGCCTGTCCAAGTCTGAACGGGATTACATCGATGCGAACAGCGGCCTGAAATACAGCCTGGTCGGAGCGAAGAACTACGAAGCCGCACAACGGGGATCGCTGAAGTTGATCAACGACAATCCCAAAACCAGCGTCGTGTCCCTGAATGACGCTGAGCGTAAACAGTGGGTGGAGAAGCTTGAGAAGGTGGTCGACGGTTGGGTCAGCTCGTTCGAAAAGCAAGGCATCCCCTACAAGCAACTGTTGGCCGACTATCTGAAAAAATAGTCCATGCCTTCAAGGGAAAACCGGATCGCCCGCGCCGCGGACGCCGTTACGACCTATCTGGCGTATGCCGCCGGCATTGTGTTGATGCTGTTAATGGTCCTGACAACGGCTGATGTGGCCGGGCGATATTTCTTCAACAAGCCGATCACGGGGGTCTTTGATCTCACCCATTTTGCGGTGTTGATCATGGTCTTCTTCGGCTTGGCCTATTGCGGCATTAAGGGCGGCCACGTGGCGATCGAACTGCTGTACGATAAGCTGCCCCCACCGGTAGCGCGCGTCCTGGACAAGTTTATCAATCTGGTCGGCGCGGTGCTGTTTCTGGTGATCGCCTGGCGGACGGCGATTCAGTCGATCGACGTCAAAGACTTCGGCGAAGCGTCCCAGCTTCTACTGATTCCGTACCATCCGTTCTACTACCTGGTGGCGTTCGGCTGTGTCGTGTTTGCCGGGGTCATGTTCATGCGAATGTTTATTCCCGAAGACCGGCACGCCGCCGCGCCGGAGGATGGGGAATGAGCCCTACCTTTGTCGGCATCGCTGCGATCGCGGGCCTGTTCCTGTTGATTTTCCTGCGCGTGCCCATCGGCATCGCATTGGCCATTGCCGGTGTCGGCGGTTACTACACGCTGAGTGGTTTAGACCCGACCTTGGCGCTGCTCGGCAGCGTGCCGTTCGAGATTGCTTACAACTATGACCTCAGCATTATCGCGCTGTTTGTCCTGATGGGGAATTACGCCATGGTCTCGGGCATGAGCCGGGATCTTTATGCGCTGGCACGGAGCCTTGTCGGCCATTGGCCGGGCGGATTGGCCTCCGCCACTGTTGTTGGTTGTGCAGGCTTTGCCGCTGTTTCAGGCTCCAGTTTGGCCTCGGCGGTGACCATGGGGCGGGTCGCCCTGCCGGAGATGGAGCGCTACAAATATTCACCTCGTTTGGCGACAGGCTGTGTGGCTGCTGGCGGTACACTGGGCATTCTTATCCCGCCCAGCACCGGCTTTATCATCTATGCCCTGCTGACCGAGGAATCCATTGGTCAGCTTTTCCTGGCCGGCGTATTTCCGGGCATTCTATTGACGCTTCTATTCATGATGACCATCGCGTTGCTGACCAAGCGGGATCCGTCCATCGGCCCCGCCGCTGATCGGCAGGACGGCGCTCAGCGGCTGAAGGCTGTGGGCCGATCCGTGTGGCTGATGGGCATCGTCCTTGTGGTCCTGGGTGGCATCTATCTGGGTGTCTTCACGCCGGTGGAGGCGGCGGGCGTTGGAGCGTTCCTGACATTCTTATTGGCCGGGTTCCGGCGCGCCTTGACCGTGGAAACCATGAAGTTCTGTGCGCTCGAGACCATTAAAACATTCGCCATGGTCTATTTGATCGTGATCGGCGCGTTTCTGTTCAGCCCCTTTCTGGCGATCACCGAGATTCCGAAGAACCTGGCGCTATACGTGAGTAGCTTTGAACTCGCCCCGGTTTCGGTGCTTCTGCTGATCATCCTGGGCTATATCATTCTGGGCACGTTCCTGGAGGGGATCGCCATCATGGTCCTCTCCATTCCCATCGTGTTTCCGCTGATCCTCGAATTGGGCTATGACCCAATCTGGTTCGGCGCGTTGTTGGTGGTGGTGCTGGAGATGAGCCTGATCAGTCCGCCCCTGGGTTTGAATGTGTTCGTGGTGAAAGGCATCGCCGAGGACGTCCCGATGAGCGAAATTTTTAAGGGCATCATTCCGTTTTGGGGGGCGATGCTGGTCTGCGCGGCGATCCTGATAATCTTTCCCCAGATCGCGTTGTTCCTGCCAGAAACAATGATGCGGTGAGTGTGCCTTCGCTGTTACTTCCCGACGGCTTTTTGTAGCAGCGCCTTGGCGTCCGCCGGGAGCGTGTCTCCGATCCAAACGACATACTGATCCGGGCGCACCAGGATCATCTTGGCCTCGTATTGGGTCCGGGGGTCGGCATAGGTGTCTCGCACGGTTTTAAACGGAATGGTCAGTTCAGCAGCAGCGGCCTCGAAGGCGTTAACCGCCTCATCGTCCGCATCGAAGGCAAGGAGGGTAAAACCATCCAGCAGTTCTTCGAACACGTCCTTTCCGGAAGATAGCGAGTGAGGCGGTAGATGGTGCCCCGCCCGCGCCGTGTAAGTGTGATTGCCGTGTGCGCTGCAGACCCCGCCCGGTGGGCCATCAATGACGGAGGAGCCTTCGAAATTCGGCTCGTAGGTCATGACGAAGTCCCGTCCGCTGTTTTCAAGCTCTTTCCATGCTTTCTCGAACGCCGCCTTGTCCTTTTGCGGATTGTAGCGGTCAAAAAAGGCGCCTTCCCGCTCGATCCGTGATGCGATGAAATCTTCGCCAGTTTCCTTGAAGATCGGCCGGCGTTCGTCGGAATAGGACTCCAACAGCGCCTCGCCGCCCCAGCCCTGCAACCGCGCCGCCAGTTTCCAGCCTAGGTTTCGGATGTCCTCCAGCCCGTTATTAAGCCCAAAGCCACCGTAGGGAGGGTGGCTGTGTGCGGCATCGCCGGCGATGAAAACCCGGCCTAACTGATACTGCTCCGCGACCGCTACCCTTAGGTCCCAAAACCCCACATAGTCGAAGTCACAATGCACCTCTTGGCCTGCAATCTGATTGATCAAGCCCTGGAAGTCGTAATTGTCCCGAGTCGTATTGGCGGGCACTGGCGCATGGAAGAAGAACCCTTCACCCACGTCAATTCGGCCGAAGAACTGCCAATAACCTTTCAGGTCCGGGTGCATAACCCGGTAGGTGGAGCGTTCCGGGAACCGTTTGAGGAGCTCGTGCAGGTCCTTGGATCTAAACACGGCCAGGACCATGATCTGGTCAAAATCTGATCCCGACCGTTCGATCCCGATGGCGTCCCGGACAGTAGAATGGGCCCCGTCACAGCCCACCACATAATCCGCCTCCAATTCCTCCTGGCCGCCGCCATTGCCATCGCTTTTGCTGATAACGACCCTAACACCGTGTTCGTCCTGTTCAAGCGCCTCCGCCCGCCAGCCGAGTTTGGCCGTCACCGTTGGCAGTTCCGCCATCTTGCGGCGGAGCACGTATTCCATCTCGTATTGAGGGAGGCGTTCATTGGCCTGGTAATAATAATCCCGGACGGCTTCCCGCTGGGGCGGGATCATCCAATATTCGCCCATCAAATTTTCATAGACCGTGACACCGCCGATAGTGGTTTCCGGCGGCATGACCCTGGCCGCACGGAGTTCCGGCTCCAACCCCCAAAAATAGAAATGCTCCATGGTGCGTTGGGTCAGGTTCTGGCCCTTGGGGATGCGCTGTGGTTCGATCCGCCGCTCGACCAGGGTGCAGGTGATGCCCCTGAGGCCCAAATCCACGGCGAGGCCGACGCCGACCGGGCCGCCTCCGACGATGACTACTTGCTGACGCTCTGACATCCGCCTGGGTCTTTGCTTTCGTATGTTTCGCTGGTACTGGGCATATCAGACACCGCTTGCCTTCACAATTCATCTGATGCCGAGTGGCGCATTTTTCGTAAATCGGTGTTTTATTAACCATTGGGGACGATTAATGATCATTGGATATGGCTGAGATTGATAACAAAACCCTGCGGGTCGGCGGCGCTTTTTTGGTGTCCGGGAATGTTCTGCAAGCGCTCATCGCCTTTGGCGTCAACTTGGTGCTCGTGAGATATCTGCTGCCGGAGGATTTTGGCCGTTTTGCCCTGGTCTTTGCCGCAGCGTCGCTGATCTACGGGCTTGTCTCGTTGCGCATCAACGTTCTGATCATTCGCGCGCCAGAGAACGAATTTACGACGGAAGTCCGTGAACACTATTTCGCCGCGCTGTTATTGGAAACTCTGGCCGCCACCGTCATTGTATTGGGATGGCTTTATCTCTTTACAGATCCCTCGGGATGGGAGCTGGCGCTGGTCTTGGCAATAGGCTTGCGTCATTGGACAGATCACAACAAAGCCTTTTTCGAACGGTCTATGCCTTACAAGCGCTTGGCTACCGTGGAGACCAGTGTATCGACTCTGTCTCATCTTTTGTCGTTGCTTTTGGTGCTCTCCGGAGTCGGGGCGATCGTCCTTTTTATCCGCGAGATTTTTATGTCCGTGGCCAGCCTGATCAGCCTCCACCTGATCGGCGGTCTGACATTTCTCAAGATCCGGTTCCCAAGCATCGCCGAGATGAAAAATCTGGTGGGCGAAGCCAAGGGTATTTGGCTCGACGGAATTTTAGAAGGCAGTTTCCAGCAAGTGACCATCCTGCTGGCAGGTCATATCGGTGGAGAGCGGATTGCGGGATTCTTTTTCCAGGCCCAGCGCCTGGCGGTCGTCCCTCAACAGTTCCTGGCCCCAATTGTAACCCGTCTGGCCGCTAATTGGTTTGGCCGAACGGAATATCCTGTAGATCGTCAAAAAGGCCGGGATAAACTTCTTCTGGTGCTGGCGGGACCGTTGATCATCGCGGGCGCCCTGACGTACTGGCTGGCAGACCCAATCGTACCGTGGCTGTTCGGCGCAAAATGGGCGCAGTCGGCAACTCTGTTCCAGGCCATGGCTGGTGCAGTGGTGTTCATCAGCCTGTTCGAAGTGCTGAAAGTGTTTTGTTGGACCACTAAAAAGACCGCTGTTCTGCTTGGCGGCCGTTTCGCCCAGTACGCGGGACTGATTATATTGGCCGGGGCGGGCTTTCACGGATATATGAGCTTTGACCTTGGTCTGTCATGGGGGTTGTCTGCGGCTTACCTTCTGGCCTTTGCCGTGATGTACCTTTCGTTACGTACTCGGGAAAAGTAAGTCTTTTCATTGGATGGAAATACCGATCTGCGCCATTGAGCGTCTCCCGACAATGGGCAATAGTTATGCCGTTCCAAGCGTGAGGGAGGCGATCAACCATGCGGCCCATCAAAACCGGCCTAACCACCAACGAATCCGGCGCGGCGCCGGGATTTACCCTGTATTCACCGCTGTGGCGGCCGAAGACCTATCTTTTGAATATGGAAGGCGACGTGGTCCATGAATGGGACCTGCCGGGGTATCCCGGCGGCTATGCGCGGCTGTTGCCCAACGGCAATCTGTTCTACGGCGCCTACACCGACGGTGGGCCGCCATTTAAGGGTGGGGCCAAGGGCGGATTGATGCGCGAGGTCGATTGGGACGGCAATGTCCTGATGGAATATCAGGACGACTGGCAGCACCATGACTGCCGCCGGCTGGACAACGGCAACATTCTGTACGCGGGTTGGGAAATGATGCCCGAGGATAAGGCGAAGCGCGTGATCGGGGGCATCCCGGATTCGGATCCACCCGAGGGCATGGTCAGCGATTTCGTCAAGGAAGTCACCCCGGACGGCGACGTCGTTTTCGAATGGCACGCCCATGATATGGAACTGGAGAATTATCCGCTGCATCCACTGGTGCCGCGCCGGGTCTTTGCCTGGTGCAATACCTGTTCGCTCACCCACGACGGCGACATATTGATCAGCTTGCGCCAGATCAATACCGTCGCCATCATCGACAAGAAGACGGCCAAGATTAAGTGGGAGCGCCGGGACGACAGCTGGGGCCACCAGCACGACAGTCAAATGCTGGCAAACGGCAATATCATGCTGTTCGCCAACGGTATGAACACCACGACGCCGCACCCTCATTCCTTCATCACAGAGTTCGATCCGAAGACCAACGAGACCGTATGGGAATACCGCTCCACGCCGTGGACCTTTTTCTTCTCGCACCATATCAGCGGCGCAGAGCGCCTGTGGAACGGCAATACCCTCATCTGCGAGGGGTCGTTCGGCCGCTTATTCGAAGTTACCCCGGCGGGCGACATCGTCTGGGAGTTCATCAATCCTCATTTTGACGACATGTTTATGGGGGATACGGTGAATTGGGTGTTCCGGGCATTTCGTTATGCGGAAGATTCCCCCGAGATCGCGGGCCGCTTAAGCCTCTAGCGGCAAATCCGCCAGGCGTTTCGCTGGATTGGTGAGACGTGTACACTGACGCATGAGCGCATTTTTAGCCTTCCGGCGAAACATTATTAGGTGGCGGCTTTTCTGTGCCCTCGCTGTGGTCATCGTAGCAGCGACAGCACCGTCCACCGGACTAGCCGCCGCCGCCGAGGTTGAGACTTGGCAGCGGAATATGAAGGCCGCGGTCCAAGCCATGAAAGACGACAAGCCGGGCGAGGCTCTTCAGGCTATGGAGGCTGCTTTCGCGGCCGCTCGTGAGTTCGAAAAGACCGACCCTAGACTGGGCGCGACGCATACCCAGTTTGCCCGCATGTACGGCCATACCGGCCGGGATGATAAAGCCGAGGAGCATTTTCGCGCAGCTTTGGAAACCCTGCAGCGGGCGATGGGCGAAAAGCATCCGCTGGTCGCCTTGGCCTACGGCGATCTTGGGAATTTTTACCGGGTCCGCCGCAGCTATGTGCGGGCCGAGCAGCTTCTGCGCAAATCTATCGCGCTGTTGATAGAGACGATGGGCCCCGCCCACCCAGAGGTTGGGCGCGGGCTTAACAATTTGGGAACGTTGATGACGGCGCTTGGTCGCTATGGCGAGGCAGTGTCCGCGTTTAAGACCGCGTTGGAGAATTGGGAAAGTTCACTTGATCCGGGGCATCCACAGTTGGGCGTGGTCTACAGTAACTTAGGCGATGCGCAGCGGGCCCAGGGTGAATACGAAGCGGCCCAGCAAAGTATCGCTCGATCCCTTGATATACGTGAAAAAGCATTTGGCAGTAGCCACCCGTCGGTGAGCGTCACGCTTAACAGCATGGCCTCGCTACAGCGGCAACGGGGACGCTACAAGGATGCCGAGGCCAGTTTGCGCCGCGCGCTGGCTATTCGGGAAAGGGCCTTCGGCAAAAATGACCCCAGGGTGGCGAGCGTCTTGAACAATCTTGCCGAACTAATGCGGGAACGAGGCAGATATGACGCGGCTCTACCCATTTACACGCGGGCGAGTGAAATTCTGTTGGAGAACCTTGGCGGCGATTCACCCCGCTATGGGCGGTCTCTGAACAATATCGGCGCGCTCTACGCGAGAATGGGCAAGCCGGAAGAATCGATTTATTTCTTTGGGCGGGGTATTGCCGTGTTGGAAGAAGCGCTCGGCACCCGGCACACCAGACTGGCGGCGGCGTTCAATAACTTGGCCGGGCTCTATCACACTCTTGGCAATTTCAATGAGGCTACCCGCTATTACACCCGGGCCCAGGATATTTACGAGGAGACGTTGGGCCGCGCGCATCCGCTGGTTGGTGAGATAACCGGCGACATCGGATCGCTCTTCCGGCAGCAGGGTTTGCTCGGGCTCGCCGACAATATGTTGGCCCGGAGTCTGAAAATTTTCGAACAAGGCCTTGGCAAGTCCCATGTGCGAACCAGTATCGTTTTGTCGGAAATGGCCGCGCTCCGGTTCCAGCAGGGGCGCGCCGGCGAAGCGCTCGAACTCATTCGCCGGGCGTTCGATATTTTAGGCCGGGACGTGGCGGACCATCTCGCCGCGCAATCCGAATTAGTAAAACGCGGAGGAGCCCAGCGTGTATTCGATCACTTGATCCAAATTGCTTATGCCATGCGCCAGTTGGGTGAGGGGGACGCACGGGCCCTTGCCGAAAATGCGTTTCGCGCGGGCCAGTTGAGCTTGGCCGCCGCCGCGGGACCGGCAGTCCGGAACCTGAGGGACCGATATGCCGCCGGAAATGATGCTCTCGCGGCGGTACTGCGTAATCTGAAGGATGAAAAGGAAAAATGGCTCCGCTTGGACGCCCTGTTAACCGCTGTTGCCGGCAAGCCGGTAGAAGCCCGGCGGCGGCTCAGCCTTTCGGACCTTCAGTCGCGATTGGAATCACAGGGAGCGCGGTTGCGTACACTGGAGAAAGAACTGGAGAAGGAATATCCGGATTTTACCAATCTGGCCGGCGCGCATCCGGTGGCCCTATCGGATGTGCAGGCCTCCTTGCAACCCGGCGAAGCGGCATTGGTGTACCATGTGGGAATTGACGTATCATTCCTATGGGTGATCCGGCATGACAAGTTCACGTGGCTACCCTTAAAAGTCGGCCGCGGCGCCATTGATCAGTTCGTGCGCCGGCTAAGAAAATCCCTGGACGTGGACAATGTTGCGTCTTTAAACGACATTCCCGTTTTCGATACGGACGCGGCTTTTGAGCTCTACCGATTGATCTTTGAGCCGGCAGAGAAGTCTTTACTCGGGGTGGGTAGATTGATGGTAGCGCCGGACGGCGCGTTGCAGAGTTTGCCGTTTCACGTGCTGTTGTCTGCACCGGCCGGTGCGCCCGAGAAATTCTCCGATTATCGGAAGCTGCCTTGGCTCGGCAACGCATATGCCATGAGCACATTGCCCACGGTGTCAACGCTCAAGACCATACGCCGGGATGCTCCTCCGTCTAAGGCGAGTCAGGCGTTTCTGGGTATTGGCGATCCGGACCTCGATGGTAAGGCAACAGCATTGCGCGGCATCGGGTCCCGCCTGTTCGCCGCGCGCGGTCTGGCCGATGTTGATGCCCTGCGGAAATTACCCGTGCTGCCAGAAACTGAAGATGAACTGACCCTCATGGCCGAGGCCTTCGGTATGGGCCGCGAAGCCTTACTGTTGGACGACGACGCGTCCGAAACCGGTTTGAGGGCGCGGAATCTCGCGGACATCAAAGTCATCGCCTTTGCCACCCATGGGCTGGTGGCCGAAGATCTCGGCGAACTTGGGGAACCGGCGCTGGTGCTGACCCCGCCCGATGAGAAGACTCTCGAAGATGATGGTCTTTTGACTGCCAGCGAGATCGCCCGGTTAAAACTGGATGCGGATCTGGTAATCCTGTCCGCGTGCAATACAGCTGCGCCTGACAGAACGCTGGGTGCGGCGGGTTTGGCGGGGCTTGCCCGGTCGTTATTCCACGCTGGCGCAAGGAGCCTGCTGGTGAGCCATTGGCCGGTGTCGTCTGAGGCGGCGGTGAAACTGACGACCGGTCTTATGTCCAATGTCGAGAGCAGCAGCAACCGCGCTGTAGCGTTCAAACGGGCCGTTTCCCAAGTTCGGAATGACGAAGAGGCGGTTTTCGCCCATCCAGCCTTCTGGGCGCCATTTGTCCTGATCGGGACGGGTGACTAAGCCGCTTCGACGATGATCTGACCGGCGGGATCAAAGCCGCCGGATTTGATATGGATATCCCGTTGCGGGAATGGCATTTGAATGCCAGCGTCCCGGAACGCCTTCCATACCTCCAACAGGACTTCGCTGGAAACATTGGCGACACCGTTGTCCGGATCGCTGATCCATACCCGGAGTTCAAGGTCGATTGAACTGTCACCGAAGCCACGCAGCAGGCAACGGGGTTCTGTTGATTTCAAAACACGATCAACTTTACCGGCGGCTTCGATCGCAACCTCGATTGCGTGGATCAAATCCGTCTTGTAATCCACGCCGATAGGCAATCGGATGCGCACATTGCTGTTGGACCGGGTCCAGTTGATCACGGTTTCGGAAATGATCAACTCGTTCGGAATGATGTGTTCGATCCCATCCCGGGTCATCACCGAGACGTAGCGTCCGCCTAGCGACGAGATGGTGCCGTAAGTTTGGCCAACCTCGATCACATCTCCGGGCTTAATCGACTTGTCCATCAGGATCATCATGCCGGTAAATAGGTTGGAGATGGATTTTTGCAGGCCTAAACCAACACCAACACCGAGAGCACCGGAGAAAACCGCGAAGGCGGTGAGGTCGATGCCTACAATGCTCATGGCCGCCACAATGGCGATGATCAGGAGGACGATCTTCAGGAGTTTGGTGAACAATACCCGCATGGACGGGGTCAGGTTCGGCATGGTTTGGATGCGTTGTTCAACCATTCTCGAAGATAGGGACGCCAGCCAAAGTAATACCGCCAGCGAGATCATGCCCTTGATCACCGTGAGAGCCGATATCCGCAACTCGCCTAGGGTCATGTCCAGGCTGTCAAGAAAGGCGATTGTCGGGTCCAGCAGGTTGACGATGTTCAGTGCAGCAATTGTCCAGGCGACGATAGTGACCATTTTGGACCAGGTCTTGTCCCGGATCAGGACCGTGGTCATGCCAATGATAATCCAGGCCGTCAGGAGACTGACGGTGACCGTAATCAGGTGATGGGGCCATTCAGCAAACGCGGCTACCAGCCCCGAAACATATTGTAGAATCAGCCACATGAAAGGCAGGGTGACTAGCGACAGCGTGTCTGTCACCTTGGATATGAGGCTGTCCACGCCTTTCCAACGGTTGAGCTTTTCAAGGAGGTTTTTTGCGTGGCCGCGCAGCGCCCAGGCCAGGACAAACGCACCCATGATGACGGCTATCTGGCCCAGAGAACTCAGCACCAAAACTTCGCTAAACACCCAATCCTTAATTTGCAGGGCCAAATCCTGCAGATACTGAGGATCAATCAGCTTTTGCATGGGAACCTCCGAACGTACACCCTGATCAGGCTATAGGTCCGAGGCCCCTAATATTCGCTTAACGGCGAGGAGATGGCTTACTTAAAGAAGGCCTGGATGTCCTGGGCGGTGCTGGGTAGCCAGGTGGCGATATCCGGAAAGATGACAATTAGGCTGATCAGCAAAATTTGCGCGATCACAAATGGCAGAACGCCTTTATAGATACTGCCAAGCGGCACCTCTGTCGCCATGCCTTTTATGATGAACACGTTCATGCCTATAGGCGGCGTGATCAGGCCCAATTCCACGACCATCACCACGATGATGCCGAACCAGATCGGATCAAATCCCAGGCCGGCGACAACAGGGAAGAAAATTGGGATGGTCAGCAGGATCATGGCGAGCGAGTCCAGGGCGCAGCCCATGATCAGATAGATCAGCAGGATGATCAGCATGATCACCGTGTTGGAGAAGGGCAGCCCGCCGATCCATTCCCCAATAGCGTCGGGCACGGCGCTCAACACCAGGAAGTTATTGAACAGGATCGCACCGATCAGAATGGTGAAGATCATGGCGGAGGTACGTACCGTTTCCATTAGGCAGTTCATGAACACCGCCCAGGTCATGGTGCGGGCGATCAAGGCCAGCGCAAGCGCACCGGACGCGCCAATACCGGCCGCTTCCTCCGGGGAGAAGACCCCTAAGTAGATGCCGCCGATGACGACCAGGAACAGAACGATGGTGCCCCACACGCCCTTGAACGCGGCGAGCTTTTCCCGTCCCGTGGACTTATCGCCGCGCGGTCCCATGTCCGGGTAAATCCGTGTGATGATCGAGATGGTGGCCATGAAGAAGATGACCGTCAAAATGCCCGGAATAAATCCGGCCAGGAACAGATCGCCGATGTTGGTTTCGGTCAGGATGCCGTAGAGCACCAGGATGACGCTCGGCGGGATCAGAATGCCGATGGTGCCGCCCGCGGCGATGGTGCCGGTCGCCAGACTATCGGCGTAGTTAAAACGCTTCATTTCGGGCAACGCCACTTGGGTCATGGTGGCTGCCGTCGCGAGACTAGAGCCACAGACCGCGGCAAAGGCGCCGCAGCCGCCGATGGTCGCGAGACCCAATCCGCCTCGGCGGTGTCCGAGCCAGGTGTTGCAGGCTTTGAACAAAGACTCGCTGAGGCCGGAATTACTGGCGAAATAGCCCATCAAGATGAATAAGGGCACCACGCTGAGGTTATAGGTAATGGTCGTTTCGTAGGCCGTCTGTCCCAATAGCGAGAGGGACGGACCGAGCTCACCCAGCAAAATTGTACTGCCCACGAAGCCGGTGACGGCCATGGAAAAGCCGATGGGCAGGCCGATCGCCAGCAGGGCGAACAGGGCCAGCATGATGATGATGGAAAGTGTTATCGGATCCATGATGACTATAATTTAAGCGACCGGAGTGTCGCTCACATACCCCTCGGCGCTGTCGATGCCTAAGGCGACGCGCGCGCTGACGACAATGTGCAAAATAAGCGATGTGACCATCAGGATGCTGGCGGCCGCCATGATGTATGCATAGGGCCAAAGAGCCAATTCCCAAATCTGGGTGGTCTCCCCATTGGTCATTTTCGAAGCGGCCTGATTGAACAGTTGCCAGCTGATTAGGAATGTAATACCGAGGCCGACGAGGCCAGTGAAGAGATCAAGCCACGCTTGAACGCGCGGGCTGAAATTCATAATGACGATATCAACCCGGATATGGCTTTTCATGAATGTGGCGTAGCCCACGCCCAAGTAGATCATCATCCCCATGATCAACTCAGTCACCTCCACGGTGCCCGTAATGGGATGATCAAATGACCTTCCGATGACGTCAAACAATGTGAGAAACATCATCAGAGCCAGGCCGACAGAACCCGCTCGAGCGAGCCACAAAGTGACTCGCTCGCTCAGGTCTGTCAGAGGTCTTTTAGACTTTTCAGCCATCGTTGGCTGACTAGCCGCCCATCATTTTACGAAGATCGTCGACCAAAGCCTGGCCGTTTTCGCCGGCTTTGTTGGTTTTCGCAATCCATTCGTCGGTGATCACTTTGATCGCCTTGGCCCAACGCTCTTTCTCAGCCGGGGAGATCGTTTGGATCTTGTTGCCAGCGGCGATAGCGCCCTTACGACCGACTTCGTCAGCGGCATCCCAATGCTGGCCAATCAGCTTCGAGCCGGCCGAGCCACCGGCGGTTTCAAACGCCCGGCGGGCGTCAGCCGACAGACCATCCCAGGCCTTGCCGCTCATCGCGACCATGAACGGGGTGGTGTACAGTCCGCCCGGCACCTCCAGATGATACTTGACCAGTTTGCTCAGCTTGAAACCGTGAACGGCCTCAAACGGGAAGAACGCTGCGTCGGTGGTGCCGCGTTGCAGACTTTCATGCGCCTTGGTGGCCGACATGGCAACGGGGACGGCGCCCAATTTTTCAGCCATCAGAACGCCGCCGCCGCCAACACGGATTTTGACGCCCTTAATGTCTTCAATGGTTTTGATTTCCTTCTTGCTGTGCAGCAGACCAGGGCCGTGCACAAAAGCCGAAACCAGCTTGGCGCCCTTGAATTCTTTCTTGTCGAAGCCGTGCTTCACATACCATTTGTGGAAACCTTCACTGCCGGTTGCCGCATTCGGCGTCGCGAAGGGAATTTCAGCCATGCGATAGAACAGGAACTGGCCGGCCGTATAGGCCGCCACATGCATCACCAGATCACGGACACCGCTGGTGGCGAGCTTGTACTGTCCCGGAGGTTTGGCCAGGGCGGATTTATCGAGGGTAATCTTAACTTTGCCGCCCGACGCCTTTTCAATAGAGTCTGAGAAGTTGCGGGCCGTTTTGGTCCAGTGGTGGACCGGCGGCAGCCAATTGGCAAATTTCAGGTTCACTTCCTGAGCGGACGCCGAACCGGCGGCCATGGAGCCTGCCAGCGCAGCTGCGCCGGAAAGCAATGCGAGTTTGGAAAAACGAATCATGAGATGTCTCCCAGTTGATGAAGCATACCGGCTGAACGTGCCGGCGATTTTCGTTAATACTATGAACAGCTTAACTTGGTGCGCATACTAACAAGATGGTGCCTAATTGGCCAAGATATCTTTGTGGAATTTCGACTGGCGATTATTAATCTTCGGGCGGCGGTTGAAGCGCCTCCGAACGGTCTTCCATCGTGTAGTCGCGCACAACTTGTGCGACCCTAATCCGGTAGCCGTTGAACAGTTCCGTCCGTCCCTTGGCTTGGGCTTGTCGGTGATTGACCCGTTCCCGCCAGGATTTGATCGCTGCTTCGTCCCGCCAGTACGACAGCGAGAGCATTTTTCCCTCGTTGGTCAGGCTTTCGAAACGTTCGATGGAAATAAACCCGTCCGCCGTTTCCAGATCAGCGCGAAGTTCTCCGGCGATGTCCAGATACTCTTGTTTGCCCTCGGGCTTCGGATGGACTTCAAAGATGACGGCGTACATTTCCGTTTTTCCTTTCAGAGATTAGCCGAAACCGTACCGCCGGCGGGGTGTCGATATTCGTATAAGCCATCAGCTCTTGGGCTTCACCTTGGCCAGATTTTTAACGCTGGTTACATTTTCAATGTCTTTGACCACGCGGGTTGCTTTGTCTTTCTCAGCCTTGGATAAAGCGCGGCCAAACAGAAACACCTTGCCGCCAACCGACCGCCACCTGAAGTTTGTGACATTTACACCGTTGGCATCCAGCAGTAGCGCATTAACTTTGGTCTCGATCACGGTGTCGTCCACGAAATTCTCGACCGCTCCCTTTTCTTTCTCCACCGGTTTAATGACCAGAATTTCGTTGTATATTTTTTTGATATCGGCAACCTGCTTGGTCAGGTCTTCGGCCTGTTTTTTGAGTTCAGGTTTTTCGATCACGCCGGTCAACATCACGTCTTGCTCATAGACGTCGGCGCTGATGGAAATAACGTCTGTGCCCATTTTTTCGATGACCTTCACCGTGATTTCAGTTTTGATAGCCAGATCCTTGGCGATGTCCTCGGAGCTTCGGTCTTCAACGGCAGCTTCGACGGCGCTTTTAATCGCAGACAAGGGATTAAGGTCAATCGCCTGCGCCGGTCCGGAAACCGCAAGGAGACCTAGTGCAATGATGGGGGCGGATAAAAATTTGATCATGTTCAGACAGTCCTCTAGCGGGCAAATATCGATAGCTAACAAGAAGTATCTCATTTATTGTCCCACCCGGTCTATGGCAATCACCGGAATCGCATGGAAATACACTGATCGATTTGAAAGTAGGACGTTTATACCTGTCTCTTAAATTCGAAACGCGTCCACCAGTATGCGAACGCCTGGTATCAAGCGGCGGCCACGGGCCATGGTGTACAATCCAGGGATACTGACCGATACAATGTTTGATCGGATAAGCCTCAGGCTTCTCATATTTATGTCCGCCATGGCGATGGTGCTGATCCCGACGGTGTCTTTGATTGTGTGGCTGGATCAGCACTCGTTCGAACAGGAGGTCAGAGAGGCCGAGGTTAAACACCTTCTTCTCGCCCGCAATGTGACCTTCGCCCTATCCCGGTATGTCCGTGATCTTCGCGCTGTATTCTTGCACGCGGTCATCGACGCGGGGAAACATCTCCACGAAGATCAAGACAGCACACTTGCCGAAATTCAGGTCTTGGAAAATCTGAAGCTGAAGTCGGTCGTGCGGATATCGGCAGATGCGAATTTCCTCGCCCGTCAGCCGTCTTCGGACAAAAGCTCTGTACCCGAGATCGGCGCCGAGATTCGAGAGGCCGTTTTGCCGCTGGTCGAGGACTCTAAGAATCGTCCGGGTCACGTATTTTTCTCCAACGTTGTGGCGCGTCCGAATTCGGAGCCATCCATCTATCTGTTGATGCGGGATGAGAACTCAAAGATTTATTTGGGCGAACTAGCGACGTCTTACATTGTCGAACTGCAATCCAGCATCGCTTTTGGCGAGTTGGGTCATGCGGCGATTGTTGATCGAATGGGGACCATCATTGCCCATCCGAATGAGCAGTGGCGGCGAGACGGGAAAGACATTTCCACCGTGTCTATCGTTCAGGAGATAATGAAGAGTAAAACCGGTGTTACGCAATTTTTCTCCCCTGCAAAAAAAGTGGACATGATTGCCGGATTTACCACCGTGCCGGAGACCGGCTGGGGTGTCATGGTGTCTCGGCCGGTTAGTGAGCTAAGGGCCGCATCCCGGATCAATCTGGCCACACAAATCAGTGTGGTCATTTTCGCGCTTATCGCGGCAAGTCTCTTGGGCTGGTGGTTGTCGGGTCTGATCGCCAATCCGGTGCAGTCTGTTGCCGCGGCCGCCAGAAACTATAACAAAGATTCAGGTCAGGGCATTATGGAGGTGCCTGCCAGCGGCGCGCCAGCGGAATTGAAAGACCTGGTGACCTCGTTCAATGCTCTCATCCAAGAAGTGGAGGCGCAAAAAACGCGGTTGGAAGAACGGGTGGTGGAACGCACCGAGGAATTGGAAACGCAGATCGCCGAAAGAAAACTGGCGGAGGATCAACTTCGTGAAAAGCAGCTGCAGCTCAACCAAGTCACGAGACTCAGCACCATGGGTGAAATGGCTACTGGTTTGGCCCATGAGCTCAATCAGCCTCTGGCGGCGATTGCAGCGTACGTGGACGGCAGTCTGCACCGGCTCCAGTCCGGAGAGGCGCCGTCGGAACAAATTTTCTCGGCTCTCGAAAAAGCATCGCAACAGGCGTCGCGGGCAGGGGAGATCATTCGGCGAATACGTGACTTTATTCAAAACGTCGAAGGCGATCAGGAGATCGTTGACGTTAATCATGCCGTGAGGGAAGCGATCGAACTTATGGAGAACGAGCTGAGATCCCAAGCTATTCAGCTCGAAATCGATTACGGAGATGGCATTCCGCCTATCAGAGGCGATACTGTGCAACTACAGCAATTAATCATCAATCTTGCACGAAACAGCATCGAAGCCATGAGTGAGGCAAAGAGCAATGGACACCGACTCTATATCCAGACGAAATGCGATGATGACGGATTGGTCAATATTTCCGTTGAGGACAATGGTCCGGGTGTAGTAGGTGCTATCGGGGAAAAGGCGTTCGATCCGTTCTTCACCACCAAGGAAAACGGGCTTGGGATGGGACTCGCCATTTGCCGCTCGATTGCCGAAGTGCACAATGGTCAATTATACTATGAAACACCAAGTAGCGGCGGTGCGCGATTTAAATGCGCCTTCCCCGGATGGAAAGGAACAGGAGATGGTGTCTGACAAGCCGACAGTTTTCATTGTGGATGATGATCCGGCGGTGCGGGATTCGCTGCAATGGCTTGTCGAGTCCGTAAATCTTCCCGTAAAGGCTTTCGCGTCAGGCATGGAATTCCTGGACAGTGAGGCGCCAAACAGTTCGGGCTGTCTGATCCTGGATATTCGGATGCCGGGAATGAGCGGTATTGACGTGTTCGAAGAGCTAAAGAGCATGGGGGCCGCACTGCCTGTGGTTTTCCTGACGGGGCACGGTGATGTTCATCTGGCCGTTCGCGCCATGAAGGCCGGCGCCTTTGATTTTGTCGAAAAACCATTCAACGATCAGGTCTTGCTGGATTTGGTTCAATACGCCATCCGATACGATAGCGAGCGGGCGAGCGAGAAAGTTTGGATCGACGAGATTAAGAATCGTTTGACGGGCCTGACCTCCCGCGAGCGGGAAGTGCTGGACGGGGTTGTCGGCGGGAAATCCAACAAAATTATCGCCCGCGATCTCGGGCTGAGTGAAAAGACCATCGAGTTTCATCGCTCCAAGATGATGGAGAAGATGGATGCCTCCTCCCTGGCCAATCTGATCAAGATGGTGACAATCGTCGAAAAATCGATGGAGCGCGCGTAGGAGCGTTACTTCACCCGGTGGACCGTCTGGGACACGTTCTTCATATCGCCTTCCCAGCGTTTGGCGAAGTCCGTCTCTATCCCGAACTGATCCAGAATCCGGACAACGATGTGGTTGACCACATCATCGATGGTTTGCGGGTGATTGTAGAAGGCTGGCATGGGGGGCAACATGGTGACCCCCATTCGAGACAGTTTCAGCATATTTTCCAAGTGAATGTCGTTGAGCGGTGTTTCTCGAACCACCAAAACCAGAGGCCGCCGTTCCTTAAGAATGACGTCGGCCGCGCGATGCACCAGATGCTCGCCAAAGCCGTTGGCGATTGCCGCGACGGACCTTGCGGAGCACGGACAGATCACCATGCCTTCGGTCAGAAATGAACCAGACGAAACCTTGGCTCCCATATCGCCAGGACCGTAATACTCGTTGGCCAGGTCCTTGAGATAGTCGAGCTTCAGGCCGGTCTCATGCTCCATGGTGCGTTGAGCCCATTTGCTCACCACCACATGGGTTTCGACATCTGTATCGGCGAGCGCCTCCAGAAGCCGAATACCGAAGATCGACCCACTGGCGCCTGTCATACCGACGATAAGTTTTTTGCTCATCTCAGTCCCAATTCGGATGAAAATCAGCCGGAATCATGGGGTTAAACGGTTTCAAAAGCAAGGCGTCTTATACATTACACCCTTTGAAGGGCCGCGATCACCAGACGCCGATCCAGACCGCCCGCTTGTCTCGACGGCCCAAGGCCCGATCAACCATAGCTCTCAGGTCCCCATCATCGGCCGTTACGCGGGTCCGGCGATAGCGTAGGCTTTCGAACATCATGTCGCGCATTTCCTGCCGGACGCTCTCATAAGCGGGGTCTTCACCCAGATCATTGAGTTCCTCCGGATCGTTCCTCAGATCAAACAGCTCCGGGCGGAACTTCTCATGGAAGATGAACTTCCAGTCATGAGTCCGCACCATGGTCGCGCGAGCTTCATGCCCCTTTATGCCCAGTTCCCAGAATTTGATTCTGGCGGCATACTCACTTTCACTAATCGCATAGGTACGCCAATCCGCTGGTTTTTCGCCATGCAGCAAGGGCAGAAACGAGCGTCCCTCAAGGATGTGATCTGGAACCTCGCCGCCGGCCACTTCGATCATTGTTGGCAACAGGTCTATGGATTCGATCAACCGGTCATCAACCGTTCCTCGCGTGGCGTCCGAGTCGGGACTGGGATCATAGACAATAAACGGAATACGCACGCTCTCTTCGTGGAATAGCTCTTTTTCGCCAAGCCAATGATCACCTAAATAGTCTCCATGGTCGGAAGTAAACACGATCATTGTGTCGTCCATCCGGCCTTGATCCTCCAGGAACTTGAATAGTCGGCCCATATGGTCGTCGATTTGCTTGATCAGTCCCATATAGGCGGGGATCACGTTGGCCCGAATATCGTCCTGAGAAAAAGACTCGCTATCTTCCCTTTCGAAATACAGGGCTGCCACAGGATGAGGGTTTTCACGCTCCCTCAGGCTTTTGTTCACCGGCTTGATGTCGTTGTGACCATACATGTTGTGATATGGCGCCGGCGCAATATACGGCCAATGGGGCTTAATGTAACTGAGATGTAGGCACCAGGGGCCATCGCCAGCTTCGGAAATAAAGTCCATCGCCCGATTGGTCATGTAGGCGGTTTCGGAATCCTCTTCCTTCACTCCCGCCGGCAGATGAGAGTTTCTCAGGAACCAGCCGGACTTGATCTCGCCGTCTGGTCCTTCGCCCGAGTTTGCGAAGTCGTGCCAAGGGTTCTGGCTCTCGTAGCCTTTGGAACGAAGGTACTGATTATAGGCGAGGTCGTCCGGCGGCAGGAAGTCGTCGTTGCCCCAAAGACCGTCATCGCGCTCGTACGGCTCGAACCCGCATTCGCTGACCCGGATACCGAGATCAGAGCGGGGGTCGATGCCCATCCGCGCCATGCCTTCCCTGTCGGCAACCATGTGGGTCTTGCCGACCAGCGTCACCCGGTAGCCAAGGGGGCGCAGGTAGTCGCCGATTGTTTTTTCATAAGCGTTAAGCGGTACGCCATTCCAGGTCGCGCCGTTGGAGAAGGCGTACCGTCCCGTATAGAAATTCATCCGGGAACCGCCGCAGATCGGCGCCTGACAAAAGGCGTGAGAATAAAGTACGCCCTTGGCCGCCAGGGCATCAATGTTTGGCGTTTCGAGGCGGTCATGACCGGTGCACGACAAGTAATCGTAGCGCAGTTGGTCGCACATGATGAAGAGGATGTTCTTAGCCCTGGCCATAAATTTCCGCCTTATTTACTTTTTCAGCCGTCAGCAATGCACGCGTGCCTGTCGCGCGTTCAAACATCCCAGCCGCTTGTCTGATTATGCGTTGCCGCGCCGTTCCCGCCATACACCCAGTTTAGTTTGGACGACCTTGTCGGAGAAGCAGAAGACCACAGATTCTTCCGCTGCTTCGAAATGGTGCGGGTACCAGCACGGTACTACCATGATGTCCTGTTTGGTCCAATCATAGGAGACTTGTTTGTCGCCTTCACCTACCACGAGTTTGCCGCTGCCCTCCACCGGCGAATAGATCAGGCTTTCCGTGGACTGATAGGTTTCGGACTTGAAGCCCTTCGGCAGCAACTGCAGGAAGGTAGAAATAGTCGCCATCGCCGGGCCGCCGGAGGTCGGATCAATGTATTCCAGCTTCAGGCCGTGGTACGGGTCCAGATCGGTGGTTTTGCTGAGGGTTGCCAGCGTCTCCCGCGAGCGATCATAGGGATAGCTGAAGATCGGAGAATTTAAGTCCTCCGGCAAAACGCCAACCGGTCGCATGTTGTTACCGTATCGGATCAGGCTGTCGCCCGGCGGTGGGCCTTCCGGGAAACGCTCATCCGGATAATGCTCGACGAAGATCGAACCTATTGTCCGGATTAACGGAATGTCCAGGCCATCTAGCCAGACTACCGGCTCGTCTCCTTCGTGGCCGTGGTCGTGCCAGGTCCAAGAAGGGGTAATAATAAAGTCGCCGGGTTCCATATAGGTTTTTTCGCCATCAACGGCGGTGTAGGCGCCGCTGCCTTCAATAATGAAACGTAGCGCCGCCGGTGTGTGCCGGTGGGCTGGCGCTACTTCGCCCGGCATGATCAGCTGCAACCCGCCATAGAGACTTTCGGTGATGGAGCAGTTTCCGGGCAGACCGGGGTTTTCCAGCATGAGGACGCGGCGTTCCGCTTCGGCGGCGGAAATAACATTCGCTGATTCCAGCAACAGCTCCCGGAGCTCACTGTAATCCCAAAAATGGGGCACCGATTTGACCGCCGGTTCCGGAGTCAGGAGATGTCGCAGATTTTCCCATAGGGGCGCCATGGCGTGTTCATTGATGCGGGCATAATATTTTGCTCGATCTTCCGAGATTTCCGCGTTCATTGCCGGGGTGTCCATATCAGCTTCCTCCAAATCACCTGCGGTCTAGTTTAACCGCCTTTTTCGATCATTTCACGACACCAATTTAACGGCTCGGCGAAAGCGGTTGCAAGCGGCCAGGACGCATGACCAGTATGCATTCATGGAAAATAGCTCAAACAGTTCGCCAGCCGCCGAAAGCCAGCAGGCCGGTTGGAGGCAAATTTTCACGGGCAAGCTTGGCGTATACAGCCTCATCGTCAACCTTGGGGTCGGACTATTCGCTATTGATACCTTTGTGATCTCCACCATCATGCCGACTGTGGTTGGCGACATCGGTGGAACGGAATATTATTCCTGGTCTGTGATGCTGTTTATGGTCGGCTCCATCATGGGCGCCGCCGGCGCGGGCCCGGTCCGCGATCGGCTGGGGCGGCGCAACGGCTATGTCCTCGCGGGGCTAGTATTTCTGATCGGCAATATGGCGGCGGCGCTCGCGCCCAACATGTTGGTGCTGGTGTTCTGGCGTTTCGTGCAGGGGCTGGGCGGTGGGCTGATCATTTCCCAATCATACGGGCTGGTTGGTGATGTTTATCCGCCGGCGATGCGGCCGCGTATTCTATCGATCATTTCGTCAACCTGGGGAATCGCCACGGTGATCGGGCCCGGCTTCGGCGGTATTTTTGCCGAGCTTGGCTTGTGGCGCGGCGCCTTTTGGGCGCTGGTGCCCCTCGCCGGGATATTCACGTTTTTGGCTTGGCGCAGCATTCCTGGCTCCGAAACCGAAGAAACGAAATCCCGGTTTCCGCTGTTTCGGCTTTTCGCTATGGGCGGCGGCATGCTCTGCGTCGGTTTTACCTCCCAAGTCGAAGACAATTTTCTGCGCGGGGCTCTCATCGTTGCGGCAATCGTTTTGGTGGTTATGGGTTTTCGCCGTGACGCTCAGTCCGAACGGCCGATGTTTCCTGCCAAAACCCTTGTCATCACGTCCGAGATCGGCGCCGCCTATTGGGTGATGCTGTTGATCACCGTCTCTTTCACCATCGCCATTCTCTACACCACACTCTATCTGCAAATTATCCATAAACAGCCGCCCCTGGTGTCGGCTTATATTAATGCCATCATGTCGTTCTGCTGGACCACCAGCGCCATTGTGGTTGCCGGATTCAAGGGCCGTTGGATATGGGGGTCGATCATCGGCGGCGGCGGGTTGCTGGTCGCCGGCGCGGCGGTGCTGCTGGCCCAGGCGACGACGGGCCATGTGATTTTTGTCGGGGTGGGGCTGGCTTTGATCGGGCTCGGCATGGGCCTTACCAACAATCACGTCATCGCACTCGCGATATTGGCGGCGCCCAAGGGCGGGGAAGCCCTGGCCGGTTCCTCTGTTCAGACCATGCGCAACTTAGGTCTTGGGTTCGGGGCGGCCGCCGCGGGATTGTTCGCCAATGCCGCGGGGATCACGACGGCCGGGGTGGAGCTGTCCGTCACAGGCCATGTCAGCGCTTCGAACCCGTCGATGGTTGCCTATGCCATTAACTGGGTGCACGGCGCCGATCTCGGCGTGGCGCTGTTGACCTTGCTGGTCATTCTGTACTACTTCGGCAAAGCAAAGCATCGGACAGAGTAGGTCGCTGAAAAAGCCTCTAGTGTCCGCTGATTTCCGCATGGAGCGGTTTTGTTTCTTCGAACTTGGCTTTTTGTTCATCGGACGCTGCGGTTTGATGCTTTTCTTTCCATTCGTTGTAGGTCATGCCGTAAATGACCTCCCGCGCCTGGTCGTAGTCGATCTCCACATTCCGCTCTTCGGCGGCGGCCATGTACCACTTGGCCAGGCAGTTTCGGCAAAAGCCGGCGAGGTTCATGACGTCAATATTCTGTACGTCGGTGCGCTTCTGGAGATGTTGAACGAGGCCACGAAAGACGGCGGCTTCGATTTCGATACGGGTTTGATCGTCCATGACGGGTATTCTCCTTCGCAAATTGTTCGACGCAATATGTAGCTCTCCGATGGCAACACTGCAATTCCCGGAACTGTGATTAATGACGTTGGCCCCGTTGTTTTCGCAGTAGCCTTGATTTGCACATTAATCCTGGAATTATCCCTGCATTACCAACAAGTTATCCACAGTTTTTCCCCAGATTGCTTCGGCTCCGGCCCCTGGGCTGCGATTGTTCTGTAACTCCCGAGTATGATACATTTCGCAGCCCGGATAGGAGAGCCGGGGCCACGCCAGAGATCATTCGGGAGGATAGAATGGCGATCAATTCATCCGGCAATCCGGAGTCCGGAAATCCGTCCATAGAGGTGGTTCACGACTCGCTGTCGAAGCAGGACCCGGCGCCGGAAGATCTTCAGGCCGATCCGGAACCGATTGTCCCGCCGGGATCGTCCGTCGAGCCCGACATCTATATTCCGCCCAAAGCCCCTGAATGGAATCCGCCGTTTTACGCGCGCTACCGGCTTCTGAGCGTCTCTGCAATTTTGCTAACGGTGGCGTGGGTTTTTCTATCAGGGTTTTATGTGACCGAAAGTCTGAACGTTGTGGATTTCAACGCTTTGCTGCCGCACGAGGTGGGGGGACTGGCCGCGGGTATTCTAACGCCGATTGCCCTGTTGTGGATTGTGGTCGCCTATTTCGAGTGCGCCCGGATTTATGAACGTGAGGCCGCCAGTCTGCGTTGGCATCTGGAACAGCTGACGTTCCCTACGGAAACGGCCGAAACGCGCGTCAACCAAATCACCAATGTATTACGGGCCCAGGCGAAGGCGCTGACCAGCAGCTCGGAAGAGGCTGCCAGCCGTGCCGCCGAAGCGACCGCGATGATCCGGCAACAAACCGTGGCTCTGTCGGCGGCGTCGGATGAAGCGACCCTTAAGGCGGAAAGTGCTGGAGAGAAGCTGCGCCAACAAGTAGAGGACTTGGTCTCAGCTTCAGACCGAGCGATCAACCGGGCGCGCGAAGCCGGCAATGTTCTCCACCACCAGTCGCATGACTTGATCAATGTGTCGCAGCAGGCGGCTTCGCGCACCGAGGACATTACGACAGCGCTGCAGAAAAGCGGCGAGGAGTTGATGCGGGTTGCCGATGATGCGTCCCGCAAGGCTCACGATACATCCGAATTGTTTGCGAAACGCTCGGAAGTGCTGTCGGAAGTGTCCAGTGCCGCCTCGGTACGGGCCGAGAAAATGGGCGCGGATCTAACCCTGCACACCGATGCGTTGAAAGGTGCGACCGAAGCCGCCGCCCGGCGGGTGGAATCGGCCAGCGAGAATCTCCGCGACTTTGCACAGGATATGACTCGCCGGTCCGACGAGGCGCAACGTCAAGCCGAAGCCATGAGTGACATGTTAAATCGCCAAGTGGAGGTCATTGCCGAAGCGGTGCTCAAATCGTCCGCGCAGACCAACGACATCGTCAAGCAAGTGGCGGAAGAAGCGCGAAATCTGGTCGAGACCACCGACGACGTGCTGCGTAAAGTGAAAGAGGCCGGTGTGGAACTGGCGACCAACACCGGTGATTTGCAGGCGGCCGGCCAGCAGGCTTCTCAAACCATGCACGGGGCGACGGCTGCCTTCCGTGCCCAGGCAGGCGCACTTGAGGCGATGACTGAAAAGGCAGCGGAACGAACCAGTCACGTTACCGGCCAGTTCCAAGGCGCGACCGAGACCATGGAGGCGGCCACCGAAGGCTCGCTCGGACAGCTAGGTGAGGTGGCCGAGGAGTTGCGCTCCCTGGCCGATGCGCTGACGGCACATACCGAACGCGCCGTCGCCGATATGAACGATGCTGGCCAAAACATGCAAGGCAAGTCCGATCACATTACCCGGCTTAGTGATCTTGTGGTGCTCCGTCTTGGAACCACCAGTGAGGCGTTGCGCAAAAAAGCCGAGGAACTGGGCGAGGTCTCCAAGAGCGCCAACGCGTTGATCGACGAGTCCAGTGAGCGGTTGCACCAAGCCAAGCTTGAACTGAAGGAAGCGGCGGACGGCAGTGTCGGCAATGTGGACAGGGTGACCGCCGCGCTTCGTCGTGATCTGGCCGAGATGGTCGAGGCCGCCAAGGCCGCTGCCGGGGTCAGCGATGAATTTTCGGAAAGGATCGACCGGGTGGCACGGGAGTCGGATGAAGCGGCTGCCAATCTACAGCGGCTTAATGAGGCTGTTGAGGATCAGGTGCGGAATCTGGCCGCCACTTCCAAAGCCGCCAACGGCGATATGTCTTCCGTGTCGGAGCAACTGGCAGCTCAATCCAGACAGATCAGCAAGGCTGCCAATGACACCGTCGAAAGCGTGGGCAAGGTGGGCGCCGTGCTCGAAGAAAGAACCAGGGTGATTGGGGAGTCGTCGACCAAGGCGACCGAGCGGCTGCGGGCGGTCGGTATCGTTTTGGAGCGCAGGGCCGAAGAACTGAACGCCGCCTCCGACGATGCCACGACCAAAGTCAACGCCGTTGCAGATATCATGAGCGGAAAATCCACCGAAATTCTGCAAACTGCTGAACAGGCGGCCAAGGAAGTCTCCACCGCCAGTGAGGCCATGGGCTATCAGTCCCAGGAAGTGGCGCTCGCGTCAGACCGGGCGGCCAAACTTTTGGCGCTGGTGAATGATGCCCTGAAGCAGCAGTCCCGTGATCTTAACCGGACAACCGACAATGCCGCCGATCAGATCGACAATGTCAGCGAAAAACTGGCGCAACGGTCTCAGGAGCTGACCAGCATTGCCGACAACGCGGTCACACGCATGGACGAGACTTGGGAGACCCTGGAAGACCGAGCCGACAAGATGCGCATTCTGTCATCCGATTTGATTACGCAGGTGGGTGATGCGGCGACAGCTTTGCATGAGCGTTCCCAAGAGTTGGCCTCGGCCTCCGACAATGCAGTCTCCGATGTTGAGACCGTGGGCGACACGCTTCTGGAACAGTCTAGGGAGGCGGCGACGGCAGCGGATCAGGCCGCTGCGCGTCTTAGCAAGATCGCCAGCGAACTCGGATCCAGTTTCGCCGAAATCAACGAGACCTCGACCAATACGGAAGAGCGGATGCACCTGATGGGCGCCAATTTCCGTCAACGGGCGGAGGAGTTCGCCCAGGCGGCGGGCGAGTCGACGGCTCATGTCCAGGCCTTTGCGGATGCGCTGCAGGAACGCTCGAAGGAAATGACCGGTGCGTCGGACGACGCGGCGTCCAAGATCGACGAGGTCGGACTGGCCTTGCAAGAACGCTCCCGCGAGGTGGCGTTGGCTGTTGATCGTGCCGCCAAGCTGCTTTCTGCGGTCACTTCCGGTTTGCAGCGCCATGCGGACACGATGAATACGGTTTCCGATCAGGCAGTCGAGAAGGCGGAGGATTTGGGCGAGGTCTTGAACTCTCAATCCGAGGAAATCGCCAAACTGACCGATCACAATGTGTCGGTGATGGATGAAAGCAGCCGGATGGTGCGCCAGCGGCTCGATGATTTGGCGGCATCTTCTGATCGGGCCATTGCCAAATTGTCGTCGGCGTCTGATGTCGCCGTAACGAGCACGGATCAGCTGGCCGATGCCTCTCGCGCGGCCGCAGAGACGGCGGCCCAGGCGGATAAAAATTTCCGCAATACGTCTCACAATATGTCGCGGGCGGCTGAGCAGAACATGATCAAGCTGAAGGAAATCAGTGATCAGTTGCGCAAACACTCGCAGGATGTGAGTGTCGCTTCCGACCACTTGACCCTCAAAATGGGGTCGGCTGGCGGTGAGCTCCGTAAGCAGCTGGATGAAATTTCCGATTCTTTCGACGAAGCTCTGGGCGGGATAGAGTCTGTGGGTGCAAGTGTAGAAGACAAATCCCGTCTGGCCTCTCGGGCGGCGGAACGGGCAACCCACAGCATGGAAGTCTGGGGCGAGGCCATGGAAAAAGGCACGGCCAAGGCTTCCCGAGCAGCACAACAAATAAGTACCGAAGCGCAGGAGGCGTCCCGTGCGGTTTTAAAACAGACCGAGGCGCTGACCAATGTCTCCAACCGGGCGCGCGAGATTTCGGAGGCGTTGACCGAGCAGACCAAAGTCGCCGGCACTGGCGAATTCCTCAAGCGGATGTCGTTGATCACCGAAGCTTTGGAATCGGTCGCCATCGACCTGAACCGGGTTCTCGAAACCCGTGTCAGCGAAGATGACTGGCAGAAGTTCAGCCACGGCGACAAGAGCGTGTTCCTGCGCAAAATTCTCGGCATGCGGTCCAAATCCAAATTGGGCCGGATCACCAAGCTTTATCGGGAAGACAGCGAATTCCGGGATTATGTTACCCGTTATCTGCGCCAATTTGATGGGTTGATCGCTGATGCCAAAAAGACCGACCAGGAAGGCGTGCTGAGCGCGGGATTCATGACCTCTGATGCGGGTAAGGTCTACATGTTGCTCCGTGCCGCGCTCGATTGGGAAACTGGCGGCGACGTGGAAGAGGATTAATCTGCGTAGCGGTTCTTGGGCCGGGGCAGGCCCATATTTTCCCGGAAGGTCTTGCCTTCATATTCCCTGCGGAACAGGTCCCGGCGCTGCAGTTCCGGGATGACACGATCAATGAAGTCGTCCAAGCCACCCGGTAGATAGGGGAACATGATCGTGAAACCATCGCTGCCACGCGTCTCTAGCCATTCTTCCATCTCGTCGGCAATCATTTCCGGCGTTCCCATGATGCAAAGGCCTGAATAACCGCCCAATCGTTGGGCCAACTGCCGGACTGTCAGGCCTTCGGTTTCCGCCATTTGGATGACCCGGTCGCGGCCGCTCTTGGACTGATTGCTCTCCGGCAACTCGGGTAATGGGCCGTCGAGATCGAACTTGGACGCGTCGGAGCCAATAGCGATGGAGAGGGACGCAATCGCGCTGTCCAGATGCACCTTGCTGTCGAGCACGGCGCGTTTTTCACGGGCTTCTTCCAAGGAGTCGCCCACAATCACCATGCAGGCCGGCAGGATACGCATGTTTTCCGGATCGCGCCCAGCGGCCTGCATCCTGGTTTTGACGTCCGAATAGAATTCCTGCCCCAGCTTGAGGGTGCGGTGAGAGGTAAATACTGCCTCCGCCGTTTCCGCCGCCAGTTGCCTGCCCGAATCCGAGGAACCTGCCTGTACGATTACCGGCCAGCCCTGAACCGGCCGGGCAATGTTCAACGGTCCACGGCATTTCAGGAACTCCCCGTCATGGTCCAGCACGTGCATCTTGTCGGGGTCAAAGAAAATACCCTCGTCCACGTCCCGGATGAATGCGTCTTCTTCCCAACTGTCCCAGAGGCCGGTGACGACTTCATAGAATTCCCGCGCCCGGCGATAGCGCTCGCTATGTTCCAGATGATCTTCGAGGCCAAAGTTCTTAGAGGCGTCCGGGTTCGACGTGGTGACGATGTTCCAGCCCGCCCGGCCGCCGGAGATATGATCAAGGGACGAAAACCGCCGGGCGACGTGATAAGGCTGCTCGTAAGTCGTGGAGCCGGTGGCCACCAACCCCAGATGTTCCGTCACCATGGCCAGCGCCGGCAGAAGCGTCATGGGTTCGAACGAGGTGACCGTGCCGCTGCGTTTCAAGGCGTCCATGGGCATGTTGAGGACAGCCAGATGGTCGGCCATAAAGAAGGCATCAAATTTTCTCTCTTCCAGACGTTGGGCGAAGTGCTTGATGTGCTGGAAGTTGAAGTTGGCGTCGGCATAGGCGCCCGGATAGCGCCACGCCCCGGTGTGAATGGTGGCCGGGCGCATGAAGGCGCCGAGGCGCAGTTTGCGGTCTGAACTCATGCTTGTCTGTCCTCTCAGCTAACACCCACATCTTAATTGATGAACGGCGAGAGGCAATCAGGGGATGCGTTCTACCGTGATGACTTGGCTGAATTTTTCGTTATCATCCAGGCAACAATCAATATTCATAACGGGGGGGGCTGTATGTCCGTACTTAATCTGTCCATCGCGACCACAGACTATGACCATTTCCGCGATATCCGTCTGGGCGCGGTCAAGCCGGAAGGGATTGATCTAAACTGGTTTACGTTGGGGCATCACGAATGCTTCGCTCGTTTTACCGCGAACCGGGAATTCGATTTGTCGGAACTGTCCTTCGCCAAGTTCACGACGCAAGTGACGCGGGATGATACGGACGTGGTGGGTTTACCGATCATCTGTTCCAGGCTGTTCCGGTTCAGTTCTTTCTATGTGAACAAGAACAGTAACATCCAAACGATTGCGGACCTGAAGGGTAAAACCGTTGGCTCCCCCGAATGGGCGCATTCAGCGGCTGTTTATATGCGAGGCTGGATGCACAACGACATGGGCGTGAAGCTTCAGGACGTCCATTGGGTGCAGGCCGGCGCCAACTCTCCTGGCCGTAAGGAAAAGGTGGAGGTGAACCTGCCCGATGGCGTGCAGCTCACCCGCATTCCCGATAAATCCCTGAGCGAGATGGTCGCCTCGGGCGAGCTGGACTGTGCGCTGATTGCCCGACCGCCAAACTGCTTCATCGAAGGCCACCCCGATGTGGTGCGGCTGTTTCCGGATTACCTGGAGATGGAAGAAAAGTACTACGGCGACACCGGTGTCTGGCCGATCATGCATATCATCGCCATTCAAAAACATATCGTGGATGAAAACCCCTGGGTGCCGCGTAACCTGTTTAACGCCTTCCAGGAATCAAAACGCCGCAGCCTCGAACGTATTTTCGATCCGGCCGTGTCCCGCTATCCGCTTGCGTGGCTGCCGACTTATGCCCGGAAGATGGCGGATATGTTCGGCCCGGATACATTCCCCTACGGGATCGAGGCGAACCGTAAGACCTGGGAGCAGATGGCGCTCTATACCTATCAGCAGGGGATCGCTCACCGGCAGTTCAAGCCCGAGGAAATCTTCCCGGCAGGTATCGAAACCGAAGTGATCGTGTGAGGCGCGGATGAGCGACACGCCCACTTCCGGCGGGCCCATCGCCGCCGATCTGATCGCGGACCTGGCCGCCGCCAGCCACATTCTGGCCGAGCGAGGCGTGGTTGACGCCTATGGTCATGTGTCCATGCGCCATCCGGATGCGCCTGACCGGTATTTCATGTCCAAGTCCATGGCCCCGGCGTTGGTCACGCCGGACGATATAATCGAATATGACTTGGACAGCAATCCGGTGAACGCGGAAGGACGCGGCAGCTTTCTCGAACGTTTCATTCACGGTCAGGTTTATAAGGCCCGGCCAGACGTGAATTCCGTCGTGCACAGTCATTCGCCGTCGGTCATTCCGTTCGGGCTAGTGGATGTGCCCATGCAGGCCATGTTCCATAACGCGGCGTTCCTGGCCCAAGGCGTTCCTATTTTTGATATCAGCAAGAAGTTCGGCAACACGGATATGTTGGTCTCCGACAACGAAAAGGGCGTGGCCCTCTGTGACTGCATGGGCGACAAGGATGTCAGCCTGATGCGGGCGCACGGTTCGGTGGCTTGCGGGCCCACCCTGCAGCTGGCCGTGTTCCGCGCCATCTTCACCGAAGTAAATGCGCGGGTGCAGCACTGGACCCAGGCCCTCGCACAGGGTTCACCCATGGCGGTGCTCAATGAAGAAGAAGGCATTCTGGCCGACGGCCCGAACCAAGGGGCGAGCCTTCGCGGATGGGATCTGTGGCGGCGTCAGGTTCGTGAAGAATGTGGCTGGTAGCCGATACGATTTACTGGAGAGTGTTATGAGTGAGATTGAACAACAAAAGCAGCAGCTAGTGGATTGTATCCGCATGCTCGAACGGTCGGACATCATCGACTACAACGGCCATTGCAGCATTCGCACCAACGGCGACAATATGTTCATCAATATCGGTTCGTGCCAGCGCAGCCGGCTGACCACCGCCGACATCTGCACCATCGATTTCGACGGCAAAGTGCTGGAAGGTAACGGTAAGCCCCCGCTGGAATTTCACCTTCATGCCGGTATCTATAAAGAGCGGCCGGACGTGGATGCCATCGTGCACGCCCATCCCAAGTGGTCGACCTTTCTGACCATCACAGGTCACCCGTATCTACCGATTTTTGCGCAGGGAACGCTGGTATATCCGTTGCCGATATTGGACTCGCCTAACTCCATCAATAATCCGGAGATGGCCAAGCGGCTGACCGACACATTGGGCGACCGACCGGCGGCGTTAATGAAGGCCCACGGCGCGGTGACCACCGGCAAAACCATTCTCGATGCTTTTGTCTTAGCGACGTACCTGGAAGACAACGCCTACCGGCAGTACATGTCCCTACAGATCGGTGAGCCGTACGAGTTCACCGAGGAAGAGATCGCCGCCTGTCAGGCCAAGCTGTTCAACGAAAGCCTGTTCAAGCGGACCTGGGATCACTTCTACGCCAAGATGGAAGACGGGGCTTAAGGAGCGCGAATGTCTCATCCCGACAAGTTTTTGATGGCCGCCGTGTTCGGCTGGCCGGTGATTCACTCCCGATCACCCTTGATGCACAATTATTGGTTCGAGCAACAGGGACTGGCCGGCACCTATGTGCCCCTGGCGATACAGCCCGGTAAGCTGGAGCCGGCGTTGCGGGCGCTGCATCCGCTGGGATTCTCTGGCTGCAACATCACCATCCCGCACAAGCTGGACGCCATGGACATTGTTGACGAGGTCGATGACGTGGCGAAGAAGATCGGCGCCATCAGTTGCGTGGTCGTGAACGAGGATGGAACCCTGTTCGGCACCAACAACGACTGGCTGGGTTTTCTCGGCAATATGAAGCACCAACAGCCGAACTGGCGGGGCGATGTTGGCCCGGTCGCGGTGATAGGCGCCGGCGGCGGCGGACGGGCCGTCTGCTATGCCATGATCGAAGAGGGCGTGCCGGAGATACGCCTCATCAACCGTACCCGGGAGCATGCGGAGGTCTTGGCCAAAGATTTAGGTGGGCCTATTTCGGTCATGGATTGGGAGGACCGGCACGATGCACTCGACGGCGTGACGACGGTGGTCAATGTCACCAACCAGGGCATGGTGGGCGAAGCACCGCTTGATTTGAACTTGGAGAAATTGCCGGCCGCAGCAGTGGCCTCCGACATCATCTACACGCCTTTGGAAACACCGTTCTTGGCGGACGCCAGGGCGCGCGGGCATGCGACGGTCAATGGCTTGGGCATGTTGATCCATCAAGGCCCGCCGGCGTGGAAACGCTGGTTCGGGGTGGAGCCGACAGTCACGGAGGAACTCCGTGAGACCATGGAGCGTAGCATCCTCGGCAGCTAATCCATACCTCGTCGCAACGGGCTATTAATACCTTTTCCCTATACTGATCCGCTGGTCCGATAGAGCATAATTGAACCGGGCCCGAACGGGATTAGAATGACACGATGTCGGTGATCGAGTCACAACAGGACCGCACAGTGGCGCTGGCCTCGGCGATTGAGGCGGGCGCGGCGGCGTTTGCGGCGGGGCGGTTCGACGACGCTGTTGCCGCGTTCCAAACGGCGGTTGATCTTGGCGGCAGCCGGGCCCCTGATCTCAACAATCTGGGCCAGGCCTTGCGCAATGCCGGACGATTGGGGGAGGCGGTAGATGCTTTCACCCGGGCGGCCCAAGCAGATCAGACTTTTGCCGATCCTCTCAATCATTTGGGTGCGATTTCAGCGAGTACGGACCGCTATGGTGAGGCGAAGGAATATTACCTCCAGGCCTTGGCGCGACGGCCAGACTACGCGCAAGCCTATTTCAACCTGGCATTGGCCGAGCAGGTCTCCCGTGACTACGTCGCGGCAATCGCGGCATACCGGCGGGCTATTGATTGTCTGCGCGATTACACTGCCGCTTACAATAACCTTGGGGTCCTTCTGTCCGATTTGGGACGGGTGGACGAGGCCGAGACGGTCTTGCGGGACGGGCTGGCGGCGTGCAGCAGTTCAGCGGAATTATGGACCAGTTTGGGGACGTGCCTCAGTGGGCAGGGTAAGTTCGAGCCGGCGAATGAGGCCTACGCCGCCGCTCTCGACTTGGAGGACAACTTTCAGGAAGCACGGTGGAACCTTGCCATGCTGCAAGTCGCATCGGGGGAGTTTGCCGACGGCTGGGCCAACTACCGCTATCGGCCAAGTGTGGAGCGGGACAAATATCCGATGCCGCAAGCCCCTTGGCCGGAAGGTATGTCTGGGCGATTGGTAGAGGTTCATGGCGAGCAAGGGCTGGGGGACGAGCTGTTTTTTCTGCGCTTTGTTCCGGCACTAAAGGCGCGAGGTGCCGGTGTGCGCTATCTCGCCGATCCAAAGATCTCGGGTCTTTTGGCCGATTACTCTGATCTGCAGGCAGAGGGCGAGGCGACGGATGTCATTTCACTTGCCGATCTGCCGTACCTGTTGGGAAGCCGGGAGACTCCGCCATCCATTCGATTGACTCCTGATCCTGACCGCGTGGCGAAACTACAGGATAGGCTCAAGGCCGCCGGGCCGGCGCCGTATATCGGGATCACCTATCGGGCTGGCCGTCGGATCGGTGGGGCGTTGTTTAAGGAGGTTGGCATTCGCGAACTTGGCCGGGCCCTCGGCATGGCGTCAGGTACCTTGGTCAATCTCCAACGGGAGCCGGAGGACAATGAGGCCGCCGACTTGGCCGAGTCTGCCGGGCGGGACATCGCGCATTTTTGCGAGCTCAACGACGACCTCGCCGACATGCTGGCATTGATGTCCCTGCTGGATGACTATGTGGGGGTGAGCAACACCAACATGCACTTGCGGGCGGCTGTTGGCTTACCGGCGCGCGTTTTGGTGACCCATCCGGGAGAATACCGCTGGACCCTTGAAGGCGCGGTCTCTCCCTGGTTTCCGCATTTCGATTTATACCGCGAGGCGCCAGAGAGTGGCTGGACGGACGTGCTGCAACAATTTGCCGATGATCTGAAGGGAAACGCCCGATGACCACCAACCGGATTTCTATCTTGTGTCCGACCCGGGGCAATCCCGATTTCGTCGAGCTGCAGTTGCAGAATATGGCGGACACGATTGCCGAGCCATCCCGGTTCAAGATTTTTTACTACGTCGATAACAACGATTCGACCATCAAGGACTATCAATTCGTCTTCCATAAGATGGCGGCCAAGGTCGGCCAGACCCTACAGTTCGAGATCGTCTCCGGCGATCCCATCGGTACGCCAAAGGCGATAAATCTGATGGCGGAGATGGCGGAAGCCGATGTCTATATGCTGATCGCCGACGATATGGTCTATGAGACCGAAGGTTGGGATCGCGCGGTGGATCAGGTTGCCGCCGACTATCCGGATGGGGTGTTCAATGCCTGGTTCGACGACAATGTTTTTGGCGACAAGCTGAGCTGGTACCCGATCCTCGGGCGCACCTGGTACAAAACGCTGGACTACATTGCACCGGTAATCTTTGAACACTATGCCGTGGATCATTGGATGCATACGCTGGGCAAGGCGGTGGGCCGTAATGTGTTTATTACCGAGCATACGCTGGGCCAGCGTCAGATCGACGACGTGGCGACGGAAGCCCGGTACGCCTGGGAAGTGGACGGCGCTGCCAAACGCAAGATGGACCGGGACAATGAGCAGTTTCAGAAGTTCCTGCGCTATCTGCAGCTCGACGCCGAGCTTCTGCGCAAGGCGATCGCCGAGGCGGAGGGTGCGTGAGCCGGAGTGGCGACTTGCTGGCCGAGGGGATTGCGGCCCATAGCGCCGGCAACATGGACGACGCCCGGCGCGCGTTTAACGCCGTCTTACAAGAAGAGCCCTATCACGCAGACGCCCTTCATCGTCTGGGCCTCATCTCCGCGCAGAAGAACGAGCTCAGGGAAGCCATTGCTTACCTGAGAAGTGCGGCGGCGGCGGACAAGTCCCGCGCAGATGTTCACGCGGACCTTGGCGTGCTTTACAGGATGAGCGGCGATGCGATGCGGGCCGAGCGCAATTTGAAACGCGCTATCGAGTTGGACGGAGACCGCGCCGACTTTCACTACAACCTGGGTCTGGTGCTCAATGATCTGGCACGGCCCGAAGACGCGCGGAGCGAATACCAACGGACGGTCGAGCTCAATCCCGGCCATGCGGCGGCCCACAACAACCTGGGCAACGTATTAAAGTCGATGAACGATTTGGACGGCGCTGCTTCGGCCTATCGGGCCGCGATTGCAGCCGACGCTGGATTTGCGCCGGCGCACAAGAACCTGGCCGATATCCTGGAGACCGAAGGAGACAGGGCCGGGGCAGGGGAGGCGTATGCGGCGGCGCTTCATCTGCGCCCCGATCCCGGTACGCGCATCCGTGAAGCGCTCCTGCTCCCCGTGCTACCGGACTCGGTGGATCAGATCACTGAACTGCGCGCGGGTTTGAACGAGAAGCTGGACCGGCTTTTGGACGAGGATTTGCACCTGACCGATCCGCTCCGGGAGGTTGGCGCCACCAATTTTCTCCTGGCCTATCACGGACTGGAGGACGTAGAGGTTCAGTCCAAGCTGGCTGATCTCTATGTGAAAGCCTGTCCCGACTTGGCATTCGAAGCGCCACACTGCCGGGAGTGGCTGGCCGGGATGGAAGGCGGCAAGATCAGGATCGGTTTTGTCTCTGCCTTCTTCTACGGTCACACGATTGCCCGGCTGAATGCCGGACTGATCCAAGGGCTGCCCCGCGATAAGTTCGAGGTCATTCTTTACACCCTGGCGGAGGTCCAGGATGAGATGGCCCATGCCCTGTCATCCTGTGCCGACAATGTGGTGTATCTGCCCCGCAAACTGGAGATGGCGCGCGACCGAATCGCGGCGGACCAGCTGGATGTTCTGTACTTCACGGATATCGGGATGGAGCCGATCAGTTATTTTCTGGGGCTTTCGCGTCTGGCGCCTGTCCAGTGCGCCACCTGGGGACACCCGGTCACCAGCGGCAGCCCAGCAATGGATTACTTTATCTCCAGCCGGCTGACCGAACCGGCAGGTGCGGCAGAAAGCTATCGGGAGCGTCTGGTTCTGCTGGACGACTTCAGCACCAGTGTTGCCGATCCTGCGCCCGACGCAGGTGCGGAAACGGGCAGTGGCAGGCGCATCCTGTGTCCGCAGTCATTGTTCAAGTTCCACCCGGACTTTGATCATATCATCGGCGATATCTTGACCCGGTGCCCAGATGCGGCGTTACAGTTGCTCCATGGCAGCCGACCGGGCTGGGGAGAGCTGTTGATGGCCAGGTTCGCCCGGACAATCCCTGCGGTCGTGGATCGTATTTCTTTCGCGCCCCGCATGGATCGGGATGGCTTTCTGGGTTTGCTGGCCTCGGCGGATGTGGTGCTGGACACACCGCACTTCTGCGGCGGCATGACGACCTATGAGACGCTCGCCGTCAGCACGCCCGTCGTCACCTTACCCGGTGATTTTATGCGGGGCCGGCTCAGTCTGGGACTGTATCGCCAAATGGGGATTAAGGACTGGATCGCCGATGATGCTGCCCACTACGCCGATTTGGTGGAGGGGCTGGTCAAAGATAACGCCCGGAATAGACAGGCCCGCGAGGCCATTCTCGCCGGCAAGCCGGAGATATTCGACCGTTCTGAACCCATCGACCAACATGTCCATTTTTTGGAAAAGTCGATGTATGCGCCGGAGGCCTAAACCGCTTCTTCCGCCGCGTCGGTACTTTCGTCCCGTATCTTGTTGCCCAGCTCGATGTAGCGGGCGACGTCGCAGTGTTTTTCGATCAGATCGTTGTAGCTCGTCTGCACCCGTTCCGCCGTGTCGGCAAGGATTGCCGCACCGTCTGCTGTGGGCGTCTTGACCGTACGTTCTATCCATTGATCACCGATATAGAGCGCATCCAGACCGGTGCGCATGAAACAGCTGATGGCGTCCGCGGGCGTTTCGACGATGGGTTCTTCCCGGTCGTTGAAAGATGTGTTGAGCAGGATGGGACAGCCTGTCTCCGCATCAAACGCATCCAGCAAATCATAGTAGGGTTTGTTCTGCTTGGCGGAGACCGTCTGCACCCGGCAACTGCCATCGGCGTGGATTACCGCCGGGGCCTCGTCCAGATGGCCGTCAACCACCGCGCCCGCGATGATCATGAATGGGCTTTTCTTGGGGGCGTTCATGAAGGTTGGCACCCGGCCTTCCATGCAGCTTGGCGCGAAGGGGCGGAACCCTTCCCGGTGTTTGATCTCCCGGTTGATCTTGTCTTTCATATCCGCCGGCCGGGGATCGGCCAGGATGCTCCGGTTGCCGAGGGCGCGCGGACCGTATTCCGACGCGCCGGTCAACCGCCCGACAATTTTGCCGGTGGCGAGTTCCTTAGCGACGTCCGCAGGCGACGCCGTGCGGCTGGAAAGATTCCAACGGCTCACTTGGTCTTGTAACCCGGCGTTACCGTGATCAACGCCAAGATAGGCGGCGTCCATGTGCCAGCGTTTTTTACCGCCTTTGGCGTAATAGCCATAGAGCGCGCAGCCCAAGGGGATGCCTTCGTCGGACGCGGCAGGCTGAATATAAAGACCGCTGAAATGCCCGCTGTCATAGATTTGGCGGTTGATGATGCAGTTCAGCGCCGCGCCGCCGGCCAGGCAGAGCTTATCCGCGCTGGTTTTCAGCTTCGCCAGCCACACCAAATAGAGAATGTCCTCTTCCAGGGTTTCCTGGGCTTGGCGGGCCATATTGACCCAGGTCTCGGCGACCAGGTCTTCGCTGTCTTCACCCGTATATTTCGGGGCGTCCGACATACCGAAAACGGTTTTGTCATGATTGATGATGAAGTCGTCGAACCGGTCCGGATCAACCGCCACATAGTCCTTGCGCTCGAACATATGGGCGAAGCCGGCCAGCGCCATGGTCTGTCCCGCGCCAAAAATGTCGTAGCCCAGATGGGCGGAAATTTTGTCATAGAAGAAAGAGGAATTGACAAAATGATCTCGACGCTCGGCCAATACCTCGCCGTCCTTATATGTGTCGCCCAGGTAGCCAATCCGGTCGATGGGCTTGAGGCTTTCTCCTTGGCCGATGTAAAGACCTGTGCCGCCCTCGGTCACCAGGATGGCCGCCTCGTCAAAAGGGGAGGCGAAGTAGGTGCTGGCCGCGTGGGCGTCCACGTGGTTGACCCAGCGCACTTTCGAGCGGTCTAGTTTAATCGTCTGTTCCGCCAGATAGTTCCAGAAGTGATTGTCGTCGTATCGAGGTTGATGCCGCCTGAGCGCGTTCTGATAGCCGAACTGGGAATTGGCCTCCGGCCAAATCTCCATATGCCGGTCGATGCAGATCAAATCGACCTCGTCCAAACTGCTGAGACCCAAGGCCGCAAGGCAGTAATCTATCGACAAGAGCGGATAGGTGAAGGAATGCTTTCGCCGGTTCAGCCGGGCCTCGGAAATGGCATGCACGGTCAGTGAACCGTTGTCGTCAGAGACGATGGCCGCGCCCGTGTCGTGGCTGAAACATTTTAGGCCGAGAACAATCATGATCGGCTTCTATCCTTACACAATTATGCTGATCAATTCATTAATAGCTGTGCCTTTCCACACTTGGCGGCAGCGCCCATTTGTGGGAGAACTCGATCCATGGAATCCGCAGTTATGACAACCCTTTCCGCGCCACCGGACTCCCGGGATCGCGCCATCGCCTCCTGGCTGTTTGGCATGTGTGGCATGGTGATGATCATGGTGGTGTTGGGCGGGCTTACACGGCTCACCCATTCCGGGCTGTCGATGGTCGATTGGCGGCCAGTGACCGGCTGGCTGCCGCCGATGAATGATGCGGAGTGGTTGGCGGTATTTGATCTTTATAAACAAACGCCCCAGTTCCTGAAGCTTAATGCGGATATGACGGTCGATGGATTCAAGTCGATCTTTTGGCTGGAATACATCCATCGTCTTTGGGGTCGGGTGATCGGCGTGGCTTTCTTCCTGCCCTTTGTTTATTTCGCGGTCAAAGGCTGGGTCGGCAAAGTCCTCGGCATCAAACTGGCGGTGATGTTTATTTTGGGCGGCGCCCAAGGCGTGCTCGGCTGGTACATGGTGCAGAGCGGTTTGATCGACCGGCCCGACGTCAGTCAGTACCGGCTGACGGCGCATTTCGGGCTGGCGGTTTTGATCCTTGGCTACATGTTCTGGGTGGCGATGGACCTGTGGAAAGAGGGCAAGGTGCGCGCCCACTACAGTACGCCCGCCGGTTTGCGAGGTCTGGCGACGTTTACTGTGGCCTGGATTTTCTTGACCATGATGTCAGGCGGGTTCGTGGCCGGACTTGATGCCGGACTGACTTACAACACGTTTCCTTTAATGGATGGCAAGTTTATCCCGGACGGTCTATTCAGCGAGACACCCTGGTGGATCAACTTGTTCGAGAACGTGACCACCGTCCAGTTTGATCACCGGATTTTGGCGGAGACGTCTTTTGTTCTGGTGGTGGCCGTTTGGGTGCTATCGAAGCGGGCGGACCTGCCGCCGCCGGCTAGGACCGCCGTGCACGCATTTGCTGGTATGGCGATTGTCCAGGTCGTGCTGGGAATTTCCACCCTTCTTTTGGTGGTGCCGATCACCCTCGCCGCCCTGCATCAGTTGGGGGCGTTGGTACTGCTGATGACAGGACTATGGACCTTGTTCGAAATGCAGGCGCAGCGGTAATCATCTGGGCGATGATAGACCCGGCCAAAGCCGGGTCCTTCAGTCTACCCATGGTTACGTCTATCTATACGGCTTGAATTTCCTTCAGGAAGGTTTCCACTTGGTCGCGGAGCACATCCGCTTCCGACGACAGGGAGTTGACGGCTGTTTTCATGTCGCTTGCCGCGACGCCTGTGTCGTTGGCCCCTTGAGAGACTTCCGCGATGTTGGTGGTGACCTCCTGGGTGCCGGTGGAGGCCTGTTCCACATTGCGAGCGATCTCCTGGGTGGCCGCGCCCTGTTCCTCGACCGCAGAGGCAATGCTGCTGGCGATCTCGTTGATGTCCGTGATGGTCGTGGTGATCTCGTTGATCGCTTCCACCGAATCGTTGGTTGCCGCCTGGATGCTGGTGATCTGTGCGGCGATCTCTTCGGTGGCCTTGGCTGTCTGGCTGGCCAGATTGCCGACCTCGGAAGCCACGACGGCAAAGCCCTTGCCGGCCTCGCCGGCCCGCGCCGCCTCAATGGTGGCGTTTAGAGCCAACAAGTTGGTCTGGCTGGCGATATCGCTGATCAGTTCAACCACCTCGCCGACTTTGTCAGCCGCCGCCGCAAGCCCTTGAACCTTGTCATTGGTCTGTTCAGCCGTTTTAACGGCACGGGATGCGGTGCTTGCGGATTGGTTGACCTGCGCTGAAATATCATTGACCGAATTGGCCAGTTCTTCCGACGCGGCAGCCACTGTTTCCACATTGGCGGAGGCTTGCTCCGCCGCTGCGGCAACCGCACTTGCCTGCTGGTTGGTGGCGTCGGCCGTGGTGCTCAGCTGGGTTGAGGTGGCGCTCAGGTTGCCGACAGCGCCGCTGACGTTTTTCAAGACACTTGTGATGCCGGCGTCGAACTGAGAGGTGAGCAGGGCGATCTTTTCAGCGCGCTCGGCCTCTTCTTGGGCCTTTCGTTCCTGCTCCTCAGCCTTCTGGCGTTCGATTTCCCGCTCGGCTTCGAGGCGATCTTGCTCAGCCTTACGTTCTTGCGCTTCCCGCTCGGCTTCCATTTCAGCCTGCTTGCGGTCCATCTCTTCTTTCTCAAGACGGCGTTTCTCTTCCGCTTCGCGCTCCTCTTCCTCGCGGCGCTTTTGTTGTTCGCGCTGGATCGCGGCTTCTTCCTCGAGGCGTTTGTTCTCGATGGCGCTTTCCTTGAACACCTGCACCGCTGCGGCCATCCGGCCGATCTCGTCCCTGCGTCCCTGAGCGGGAATGTCCACTTCAAGCTGGCCGTCGGTCAGTTGGGCCATCGCCGAGGTCATCTGCGTGACGGGTGTAGAGATCACCTTGGAGAGCATGTATGCGATCAGCATACCCAGCAAGACGCCCACAATACCGGAGATCAGCATCTCCATTTCCGCAAAAGTGATTTCGGACTTGGATTGCTTCTGGATATGGTGCTCGTGATCCAGGGCGACCTTCTGCAGGGCCTCGGAGTCCTTAATCAGCAGATTAGCCGCATCCTTCATGTGATGGTCGATCAGGTTGCGAAGCTCGCCCTCATCCTTCAGGACTTTCTCGAAGGTTGCTTGATAGGCGCCCAACAGTGAGGCAACTTCGGCGACCAGTTTCTGATCCTCCGGCGAGGTCGCCTGCGCTTTCATTGCGGCAATCGACTTGGCAAAGGCGGCGAATTCTTTCTTCACCTTATCGCCGACCGTCGTGTCTTTGTGCCCCACCAGCTCATTCGCATAGATGCGGGCTAAAAGTGCGTGTTCCATAGCGTTGGCGGCGGAAACTGTGAACGCCATATTGCCGGCTGCGGAGGCATGCTTGAACAGAATCTCCAGGTCTTCGACGATTTTGTTGCCCGCCGGTTCAAGCTTATTACCCAACAGGTCCAGGAATTCATGTTTTAAATGATCGGCCTTGGCGAAATCGGCCACGTAAATGTCAAATTCCTTCTTCAGGTGCCGGGCCGTTTTCTGCATATCCGGATTTGCGGCGAGTTTCGGGATCACGGCATCGATCTGGGGAGCAAGTTCATTCGCCAGCTTCTGGAACGACGCGGCGTCTTCGTCTTTGCCGTTGTTGGCGAACTCTCGGGCATAGCCGGTCATTTTCAGGAATTTCGCTTCGATAACGGCGAATTCACTGACTTCTTCAGCCGCGATCGCCATTTCATCGATTTCGTGGCCGACGGTGACAAAGCCCTTAAAGCCAAATCCAAACACCATCACCATGAGGATCAGAACAATTCCTACCCCCCCAAACAGCTTTTGTCTGATGGAGAGGTTTTCAATGATTTGCATGTTCATTTCAATGACCGCTTTCTTAGTGTTCAAAGTGCAGCTGCACTTTCGCTTAAACGTTGGTTGTTCTGCTTACATTGGGATTGCAATCGTCATTTCAACCAGGCTTCGCCCAAATATTAAATTTTTCAATTGGATGAGAAGCCGGCAAACCTCCGGATACAGACGTTGAATTGCCGGGAGATTTAAGGGAAATTGAGTCGTCTCAGCCCGCAACAAAGGTCAAGTTCATGCAAATTCCCAATGATCTCGATGCGTTCTTCATGCCGTTTTCGGCCAACCGGGCGTTCAAAAGCAGCCCCCGGCTGATCAGCGGCGCAGCCGGGATGTTTTACACAACGTCCGACGGGCGGCAGATAGTCGATGGCGCATCCGGGCTCTGGTGTGTCAACGTCGGCCATGGCCGGTCCGAAATTGCCGACGCAGTCCGGGATCAGGTGATGGGCCTGGATTTCACGCCCAGCTATCAGGTGGCCCATCCGCTAGCGTTTGAGCTGGCCAACCGTGTGCTGGAAATCATGCCAGAGGGCTACAGCAACGTATTTTTCACTAACTCGGGCTCGGAATCGGTAGAGACAGCATTGAAAATAGCGCTCGCCTATCATCAGGCAAAGGGCGACCACCGCCGCCGCCGGCTTATCGGCCGGGTGCGGGGCTTCCATGGGGCAGGCTTTGCCGGCACCTCTGTCGGCGGGATTGCCGCCAACAAGCGCCAGTTCGCCAATTTGTTGCCCGAGGTGGATCACCTGAACCATACCCACCGGCCCGATAAGAACGCCTTTTCCAAGGGTCAGCCCGTCTTGGGCGCCGAATTGGCCGACGAGCTGGAGAGTTTGGTGCTGCTGCATGGCGCCGACACCATCGCCGCCGTCATCGTGGAGCCCTTAGCCGGGGCAGGGGGTGTGCTGATCCCGCCCGTGGGCTATCTGGAACGGCTCCGCGAGATTTGCACCAAGCACGGCATTCTGTTGATTTTTGACGAGGTGATCACGGCGTTCGGCCGAGTTGGTGCGGCGACGGCCGCCGAAAAACTGAACATCAAACCCGACATCATCGCGCTCGCAAAGGGGATCACCAACGGCACAGTTCCCATGGGCGCCGTGGTCATCACGCCGGAGATCTACAGCGCCTTCATGCAGGGGCCGGACGATATGATCGAATTGTTTCACGGCTACACTTATTCAGGGCACCCGGTGGCCTGCGCCGCAGCCCTGGCGACCCTTAAAATTTATGCCGAGGAAGACCTGTTTAACCGCGCAAATAAAATGAGCGCTTATCTGGAAGAGGCCGTGCACTCTATTAAAGGGACAAAAAATGTGATCGATATCCGCAACATGGGTCTAGCCGCGGCGGTGGAGCTGGAGCCCCGTGACGGCGCACCAGGCGCCCGTGGTTTTGATGTCTTTAAGGCCTGTTTCGGCGAAAACGCGCTGTTGCGTTGTACAGGCGACATCATAGCGGTCGCGCCGGCCACAATTGTCGAAAAAGCGCATATCGATCAGATGATTGAAACCCTGGGTAATATGATCACCGTCACAGACTGATTGTATTTTTTGCAGCAAGTTACTGGAACTAAACCAGCTTTCGGATACAAAATACTTTAATATTTGAAGAGCTGACCCCATATTACGGGTGTTTCGAGATTTTGCTGCAGGAAAATAACGATGGCCGACAAAAATCTGGCTCTAAAAGAGGGTGACAGCGGTAAATTCCGCCTGGTGACGCGAAGCGATTTCGACGGCTTGGTTTGCGCCGTTTTGCTGCGGGAACTGGACGTGATCGACGACATTAAATTCGTCCACCCGAAAGACGTGCAGGATGGATTGGTGTTGTTAAGTGACGAAGACATAACCGCCAACCTGCCCTTTGACCCACGTGTGCAACGATCCTTTGACCACCACTCCAGCGAGTTGGTGCGTTTGGATGAGGTGCCCAACAATTATGTGAACATCCCCACCGCACCGTCCGCGGCGCGTGTGATCTACGACTACTATGGCGGGCAAGATGCGTTCCCGGCCATTTCCGTTGACCTGATGGATGCGGTAGACCGGGGTGACTCTGCGCAGTTTGAAAAAGACGAAGTGCTGCATCCGAGCGGCTGGTCCATGCTCAACTTCATTATGGATTCACGGACGGGTCTGGGACGGTTCAAGGAATTCAGGATTTCCAACTACGATCTGATGATGCAGTTGATCGAATACTGCCGCAATCACACGATTGATGAAATCCTGGCCCTGCCCGACGTGAAGGAGCGGATTGATCTCTACAACCTCTATCATTCCAGTTTCGTGGAACAAATTCGCCGCTGCTCGACGATCCACAAGAACCTGGTTGTTCTGGATCTGACCAAGGAAGATACCATCTTCCCCGGCAATCGTTTCATGATCTATGCCCTGTATCCGGATACCAATATCTCCATTCATCGGATTTGGGGACTGGATCAGCTCAATACGGTGTTTGCCACCGGTAAATCAATTTTTAACCGTACGTCCAATACCAATATCGGTGAGCTGATGCTCAAGTACGGTGGCGGGGGACATCATGCCGCGGGAACGTGCCAAGTCGAAAACGACAATGCGGACCGTGTGCTTAACGAATTGATCGCCCAAATCAACGCTGACGGGTAGACGGCAGCAGCCGAAATTTCGTCAAAAAGGCGATTGAAGAGCTAGGGAGAAGCCCCGCCGTGTTTCACAAATGGCTACCACGGCCTGTCTCAGTAGTGCTGGTCCTCTTGGCCAGTTTTGCCGTGATGTCTCATTCCCTGACTGGATGTTCCGGTGGGACCCCGATGGCGCGCGTGTTCAGCGGTTTCGATGTTTCCTTTTCGAAATCCTACGAGAACACCCCGGAATTCCAGCAATTCCGCCAAGCCTATAACGAGATAACGTCGAACAACGGCACCCGCGCCCAGCAATTCAAACATTTTACCGATGCCTATCATCGTATTCGCGCGGACTACGTTCATGAAACCCAGGACGGGCCGCTGATCGCGGCGGCTATCGACGGCATGAAAAAGATTGAAGCCAGGCCTGGGACCATTCCGCCGGTTCAGGCGACCGAGGCGGCGCTCGACGCCATCATGGAAACCCTGGATCCTCATTCCAGCTACCTCAATCCGCAGGAGTATCAGGATTCTAAAGTCATCACCCATGGGGAGTTCGGCGGCCTGGGGATTGAGGTCAATATGGACAAGGATCGCAAGGTGATCCGCGTGATCTCGCCGATTTCAGACACGCCGGCCTACCGGGCGGGTCTGAAGGCTGGTGATCTGATCACCCATGTGGACGGCGACCCGATCCTGGGCATGGCCTTCCTGGATGCGGTGCGGCGGCTGCGTGGCCGGCCGCGCACGGACGTCCGACTGACAATTGAACGGGACGGGCAGCCGCGGCCGTTTCTGGTGACCATCACCCGCGACATTATTCATATCCAGCCGGTCAAGTGGGCGACCGAAGGCAATATCGGCATTGTACGGGTAACCCATTTCATCAGCTCGTCCTCCGAGGCGCTGGAAGACGCCGTGAACGCCATCCGGCAAAAACTGGCAGGCAGGGTAGACGGTATCGTGCTTGATCTGCGGAATAATCCGGGCGGCCTGTTGCGTCAGTCCGTCGCCGTGTCGGATGCTTTCCTGCAACGGGGTGAGATCGTTTCCGTCCGTGACCGCGGTGGCCAATCAAACGGCTATGAGGCCGACCGGGGTGATCTGGCCAACGGTTTGCCTTTGGTCGTGCTGATCAACCGGGGCTCTGCCTCTGCCTCTGAAATTGTTGCTGGCGCGCTGCAGGATCATCAACGGGCCATTGTCATGGGTTCCCGGTCTTTCGGGAAGGGCTCGGTGCAGACCATTTCGCCGCTCAATTGGGACGGCGCGCTTCGCCTGACCACTGCGCTTTACTATTTGCCGTCCGGCCGAACTATTCAGGGTCAAGGCGTCGATCCCGATATTCGTATCCGGTCAAAGGAAGATCCCGACGGCCGGCGGGAATCAGACTTGCCCCACGCCATTACCGGCAGCGGCAAAGCGGATCAGCGGGTGCACCACAGCCTGGACGAGGGCAATTGTCCGGCCGCTGGCCCCGAACGCAAGGACAAGACCTTGGGCTGCGCCGTGATGCTGTTGCAGTCGCGTTCCAAGGCGGAATTTCTGGCCCGGATGGGCGCGCAGCGGAGTTTGTAGCCCTATAACGGTGAAGTCTTGCGGCGCGCCATTCAACGGTTAAAGTAGCAAGGTCTTTCCGTTTCCCGGAAAGGCCTTCTTTTTTTGGCATGGGAGAGCGTTCATGACGACGATGAGCGGCGCCGAGGCGCTGGTGCAGTCGATCAAGAGCTATGGCGTGGACACCATCTTTGCGCTGCCGGGCGCGCAGTTGGACCCCCTGTTCGACGTGCTGTACCGGGAACAAGACTCCATCCGCGTCATTCATACCCGTCATGAACAAGGCACCGCCTATATGGCGTTCGGCTATGCCCAGTCCACGGGCCGGGTGGGCGTGAACCTGGTGGTGCCGGGGCCTGGTGTGCTGAATGCCGCCTCCGGGCTTTGCACGGCTCATGCCTGCGGCGCGCCGGTCCTATGTCTGGCGGGACAAATTCCGTCCAAATATATCGGCCAGGGCATCGGCCAGCTTCACGAACTGGCGGATCAGCCGGGCGCGCTGGCTTCGGTTACCAAATGGCGGGGGCGGGCGGAAAGTGCGGCGGATGCGCCGGCCAAGGTGCGGGAAGCCTTTGTACAGTTGAACAGCGGCCGCAAACAGCCGGTATTGCTGGAAATGGCGCCAGACATCATGGCTCGGCCCGGCGAGGTGGAACTGCTGAACCCGGTAGAAGATTTCCAGGAATACGATCCGGAACCCGACGAGGATCTGGTCGAACAGGCCGCGGCGCTTTTGGGTAATGCGGAAAACCCCGGCATCTTTATCGGTGGCGGCATCTATGGCGCGGAAGAGGCATTGCTGGCGCTCGCCGAAGACTTGCAGGCGCCGGTCTATACCTCGCCCCACGGGCATGGAGCGATCGATTCACGCCATTATCTGGCCCAGAACCTTATGTGCGCCAAAGACATTTGGGACACGATCGATGTCGTGCTAGCGGTGGGCACTCGCTATCAGTCGCCCGGCAGCTGGCCCAAGATCGATGGACAAAAACTGATCCGCATTGATATCGATCCCAAGCAGTCTTTGAATGTGGCCACGCCGGATATCCACATCGTCTCCACGGCGGAGAAGACGTTGACCCAGATCGTCAATCGGTTGCAGCGGCACAACCAAAGCCGGGATAACCGGGAAGAAGAACTGGCCGCGCACAAGTCCAAAATCATGTCCGATTTTGCGACGCTGGATCCCCAGCATTCCTACGCCATGGTCGTCCGCGAGGAACTAGCGGAGGACGGCATCGCCTGCTTTGACGTGACCCAAATTGGGTTCTACGCCTGGTTCGGCTTTCCGGTCTATGCGCCGCGCACCATGATTCAGTCCGGCTATCAGGGCACACTCGGGTATGTCTTCCCGACGGCATTGGGCGCAAAGGTCGCCAACCCGGACAAGCAGGTGGTCGCAGTCACCGGCGATGGCGGCTTTATGTTCAATGTGCAAGAGCTGGCCACCGCAGCGCAGCACAACATCAACACCGTGACCGTCGTTTTCAATGACGGCGCGTTCGGCAACGTGAAGCGGAACCAGAAAGAGACCTTCGACGGCCGTTACATCGCATCAGAACTCAAAAATCCGGATTTCGTCAAATTGGCCGAGGCCTTTGGGGTCATGGGGTTGCGCACTGACTCCCCTGAAGGATTGCGAGGTGCGCTGCGCGAAGCCTTCAAAGCAGATGGTCCGGTCCTGATTGAGGTACAGGTGGGCGAAATGCCGTCTGCCTGGCCGTTCATGCCCTTGGTGCGGGCCAAGGATCAAACCAACGAGTAGTGGTCTGTATAGGGCCGGGGGTCGGCGATGACGGCGCTGGAAAAGGCCGGCGCCATGATCGACGCGATTCCGTCCAACGTCCGGGGCATGTTCATGATGACCCTGGCGGCGGGCATCGCCGCGTCCATGCATGCGGTGGTGCGCCATACTGCAGAGACGGATATGCATCCGTTCGAGATATTCTTTTTCCGCCAGTTGATCGCCATCGCGCTACTGTTGCCGGTATTTATGAAGATCGGCATGGACGAGCTGAAGACCGAACGGCCCTATACCCACATAGCCCGGGGCGCGTTCCAGACCGTGGGCGGCATGACATGGTTTTGGGCGCTGAGCATCCTGCCGCTGGCAAAAGTCACCGCGTTGAACCTGTCGACCGCCCTGTTCGCCGTTCTGGGCGCGATTTTATTCCTGGGCGAAAAGCCGGATAGTAAGCGGACGTTTGCTCTCTTGTTCGGCTTTGCTGGTGTGTTGGTTGTCGTCCGTCCGGGTGTTGAGATTATCAGTCTCGGGGTTGTCCTGGTGTTGGCGTCGCGGGTCTTTTCGGCGACCGGCAAGGTGATCGCCAAAAGCCTGGCGGGCACGGAGCGGACGCCGACGATTGTGCTCTATACGGCGTGCACTATCGCGGTTTTGTCCTTCATCCCGTCGCTTTTTGTCTGGGTGTGGCCGACTTGGGAACAAATGGCGTTGATTGGCTTGATCGGCCTTCTGGGCGCGCTGGTGCAGCTTTGCATCATTCGAGCCTACAAGTTGGGCGATGTCGGCGCGGTGGAGCCGTTTAGCTTTTTCCGGCTGGTGTTCGCCTCGCTTTGGGGATTTGTGTTCTTTGCCGAGATACCGTCGATTTGGATTTGGGTGGGCGGCACCATGATCGTGTTCGCCGGCAGCTATTTGGCTAAAAGTGAAAACGACGCGGGGCGGAAGGCGCAAAAACAGCAGGCGGCCGCCACGCCCGACTAACCGCCCGACTAACCGTTTGAAGCGCCGGGCCTAATCTGGCAAAACCCCGCCAAATTTCGAAACATGTTTTAAGGAGATATCCGATGAGACTGATGAGCTATCGGAAAGATGGTGTGGATGGTGTTGGCGTGATGGTGGACGACAAAAGCTTTGTGGCCTTGTCCTCTGCTGCGCCCGATCTGCCCGCGACCATGATGGGCCTGTTGAACACCGACGGCGGTATCGAGAAAGCCCGCGCGGCCACGGACGGCAAGGACGCCGACGATTCCCTCGACAATGTGCAGATTCTGCCGCTGATCCCCGACACGCCGGTGATCTGGTGTGCAGGGGTGAACTATCTGGACCACGCGGAGGAAACCGGCCGGGGCACCCAGGCCGAGCCGATGCTGTTCATCCGCACCAATCATGGCCTGATTGCCGATGGTGACCCGCTCATTAAACCGAATATTTCCGACATGCTGGATTTCGAAGGCGAGATGGCGGTGATCATCGGCAAAGGCGGACGCCATATCTCGCAAGCCGATGCCTTCGATCATATCGCCGGGTATTCCATCTTCAATGACGGTACGGTCCGTGATTGGCAGCGCCACACTATTCAGTTCTGCCCCGGTAAAAACTTCGAAGGCACCGGCCCGTTCGGCCCCTGGATGGTCACCCCCGACGAATGGGGCGATCCCTACGGCCACACGCTTGTGACCCGGCTGAATGGACAAGTGATGCAGGATACCAGCATCGGTAAAATGGATCATAAGATCGAAAAACTGATCGAGTATATCTCGACCGTGCATACGCTGCGGCCGGGCGATGCGATCAGCACCGGCACCCCCGGCGGCGTCGGTTCCCGGCGCGAGCCGCCCGTCTGGATGAAGGACGGCGACACGATCGAGGTCGAGGTCTCCGGCATCGGTGTGCTGCGGAATCCGATTAAGAACGAGGGGTAGTTTTCCCTTCCTTTAACTCCTATGCGTCATGCCCGAGTTGGGACCAATGAAAATTGGGACCAAGTCTCGGGTACCCAAATCAACTATCCATTGGACCCCCGAGAATTGGCTGCGCCAACTCGGGGGCGACGCAGAAAATAAACAGACGAAACCCACCACCTTGTGATCTTAGGTACCGGTAAGCCGCCTTGACGGGACTCCGGCAGGCGTCTAGCGTTCGGGCGCGGGTGTGGGTTGAAGCGCACCCTTTTTGATCAACTCCGTGATGAGCTGACAGCCATGGCCAAAGAAACTCAATCTCTCCATTCCTCCATTCCCTCCGTCGACAAGCTGCTGCGTCTGGATGCCGCCGCGCCTTTAATCGACGAGTACGGTCATCAGATGTGCGCCGTGGCCTTGCGTCAGGTGATTGACGAGACCCGCCGCGCCTTGGCAGACAAGGGCGAGGCGGCGTTGCCGCTGACCGAAGAGGCCGCCGTTATCGGCCGGCTTCATGATCGTCTGATCCGGATGAGCGCGCCGTCGTTGCGCCCCGTCATTAATCTCACCGGGACCGTGCTTCATACTAATCTGGGCCGTGCGCCCCTGCCGCAGGAAGCCATCGACGCCATGTGCGTGGTGGCCGGCGGCGCGTCCAATCTGGAATACGATTTGGCGAGCGGCAAGCGGGGTGACCGTGACACCCATATTGATGACCTGCTAGCGGAGATCACCGGCGCCGAGGCCGCGACGGTAGTCAACAACAATGCCGCCGCCGTGTTGCTGGTTCTCAACACACTGGCCAACCGCAAAGAAGTGCCGGTGTCCCGCGGCGAACTGATCGAGATCGGCGGGGCGTTCCGTATTCCCGACATCATGAAGCGGGCGGGGGCCAAACTGGTGGAGATAGGCACAACCAATCGCACCCACCTGAAGGACTATGCCGAAGCGATCAGTCCCAAAACAGCGGCGCTGATGAAGGTGCATACCAGCAACTACACGGTTCAAGGCTTCACCAAGGAAGTCACGGGTAAGGAGCTGTCGGCCCTGGCACGCGAACACGATCTGCCCCTGATTGAGGATTTGGGCAGTGGTACGCTGGTCGACCTCAGCCGCTATGGGCTGCCCCACGAACCGACGGCCCAGGAAACCCTGGCCAATGGCGTGGATGTGGTGACGTTTTCCGGCGACAAGTTATTGGGCGGGCCGCAGGCCGGTTTGATTGTCGGCACGAAGGAGCTGGTCCAAAAGATCAAGAAGAACCCGATGAAGCGGGCATTGCGCCTCGACAAGGTGACCATCGCCGCGTTGACGGCGGTGCTGCAGCTCTACCGCGACCCTGATCGGCTGGCCGCCCGCGTGCCGACCATCCGGCTATTGGCCCGGTCCGAGGCCGATATCCGCGCGGTGGCTGACCGGGTGAAGGCGCCGGTGGCTGACGCGCTCGGCGACAACTACGTGGTCCGCACGGTTGAAGTGCAAAGCCAGATCGGCAGTGGTTCATTGCCGGTGGAACGTCTGCTCAGCGTGGCGCTCTCAATCGAGCCCCTGAAGGGCAGCCGCGGCAGTGCGCTTAAGAAACTCGCCGCCGCTTTCCGCACCTTGCCCATACCGGTCATCGGCCGCACCCAGGATGACGCCTTTCTGCTGGACCTGCGCTGTCTGGAAGATGAGGACACCTTCCTTGGCCAGCTCGGCGAACTGGGCCTCAAGTCATGATTATCGCCACTGCCGGACATATCGATCACGGCAAGACGGCGCTGGTCCGGGCGCTGACCGGCATTGATACGGACCGGCTGCCGGAAGAGAAAAAGCGGGGCATGTCCATCGATCTGGGCTTTGCCTATCATCCGCTGGAAAGCGGGCATGTCCTGGGCTTTGTCGATGTGCCGGGCCACGAGAAGTTTATCCGCAATATGCTGGCGGGCGTCACCGGTATCGATTACGCCATGCTGATTGTCGCCGCCGATGACGGGCCCATGCCCCAGACCGAGGAGCATCTAGCCATCCTTGATTTGCTGGGAGTGACCGACGGGATTGTCGCCCTCACTAAAATCGACCGGGTGGACGCCGCTCGTATCGACGACGCCAAGGCGGAGATCGAACTCCTCCTTGACGGCACGTGTCTGCAGGGCGCGGACATTATGCCGGTCTCCGCTATCACCGGCAATGGTGTGGACGCAATCAAAGAACATCTGGAGGCGCTGACGGATATCGTCGGCGAAAAGCAGGGGGAAGGACATTTTCGCCTCGCCATCGACCGTTGTTTTACCGTGCAGGGCGCAGGCCTCGTCGTCACTGGCGCTGTGTTCTCAGGCAAGGTCACGGTGGGAGACCATTTGGTGATTTCGCCGGAAGGCTGGGAAGCGCGGGTGCGGGGCATCCATGCGCAGAACCAGGAATCCGAGACCGGCGTCGTCGGCCAGCGTTGCGCCGTCAACCTCACCGGGCCCGATCTTCGCCGCTCGGAGGTGCATCGCGGCGGCTGGCTTCTAAGTCCGGAGATACACAAACCCGTGCCCCGGTTTGATGCGCGCATCCGGGTATTGCCGGGGGAGGCTAAACCGCTGCGTCACTGGACTCCGGTGCACGTGCATCTGGGCGCGGCGGAAGTTTTGGGGCGGGTGGCCATCCTGGGCGAAAAGTCTCTCGCCCCCGGCGAAGACGGCTTGGTACAGATCGTCCTCGACCGGCAAATCGGCGCGTTGAAGGGAGACGGGTTCATCCTGCGGGACCAATCGGCCCAGCGGACCCTCGCCGGCGGCCGGGTGATCGATCCGTTTTCACCGGCCCGCAATCGCGCCAAACCGGAACGGTTGGCCTTCCTTGCCGACATGGATCAGCGGGACGCGGACGAGGCGCTGGCGGCGCTGCTGGCGCATAATCCGGCGGGCATTGATCTGAAGGCCTTTACCACCGCCTGGAACCTGACGGCGGCGGATAAAGAAGTCGTGTTTGAGATGGCGGAGATGTTTGTCGGTGGGACCGAGGCCGCGCCGATCGCTTTTTCGCCGGATCATTGGCGGGCGCTGAATGAAGAGACGTTGGCAAACCTGAAGGCCTGGCATGAAAAGAATCCGGACAAGGCCGGTCTTAACACCCATGGGCTACGCTCGGCATGCTCCACCCGTATTCCGGTGCCGGTGTTCCAGAGCGTGCTCGATCATCTGGTCGAGGAAAAGCAGATCATTAACCTTGGCGCGGGCTATTGTCTGCCGGGGTTCGAGCCCACGATGTCCAAGAAGGACACACAACTTTGGAACAAGGTAAAGCCGATCCTGGAAGAGGAGTTCACACGGCCCCCGGTGGTCCGGGAACTGGCGGATCAACTCAATGTGGACCACAAGGACCTGGAGAAATATCTGGTCCGGATCGCCAAGCTGGGCATGGTCAAGCAGGTGGCCAAGAACAGGTTCTTCCTGCCCGAGGCCGTCCTTGAACTGGCCGCGGTGGTGGAGAAACTGGGCCAGGGCGCGAACGGGGAAGGTTTTGGCGCGGCCGAGTTCCGGGATCAAACAGACACCGGTCGCAACCTCGCCATCGAGGTGCTGGAATTTTTCGACAAGTCCGGGCTCACCTTCCGCCGGGGCGACACCCGAAAGGTGATGAAATCGGTCTCTGACGTTTTCGGGGAGAAGTAGTTACTTGCCACCCAACCGTGGTGCCGCGAAGGTGCCGGAGCCCCGCTGCGGATAGCGGGCCAGCGCAAAGCCCTGCTGATGGCAGGCACGGGTGATCACGGTCGCTTTCCAGAATGCCCCGCCGATCACGGCGAAGCCGCCGCCGATGCCGAGAAGCCAGGCCGGACTCGTCGGCGAAATGGTCATGACGGTGAGGAACAAGATCGCCGGCAACAGGTTCCCGACCAGCAGGACCATGGGCGTCGCTTTATACAGGATAACCTGCGACAGGGGGCCGATGCCGTTCTCGGCCGCCTTGGTCACGTAGGCCCGCCATAAGAGCACGTTGACCACAATCAGCGCCAACCCGGCCAGCGGCAGGGGGTCAGCAGAGGCCAGCGGCTGCGGATCAATGGCCAAGATCACCGCCAACAGCCCCGCGCCTTCCAGCAGGCCCGAGGTCATCAGCATCCAGGGCATCAGCGGCACCCGCCAGGACGGGATGCCCTTGGCGGCGTGCAGGATGCGCGCCTGGCAATACAGGAACAGCAAGGCAAACACCGCGACCAGCGCGTGAAAAACGGGATGTGGCTGCAGATAATCAATGAAGCCCAACAGATAGAGCGCGACGACGGCGTACACCTCCCGCGACATCCACGATGTTTGCGGCCGCAGGATCACATAGAGGGCGCGGAGCTTCCGGCCGATCTTGAGCCAGACGAAGAACAGCCCGACGGCGATGATCGCGCCGGCGCCGGCAAAAATATTCAGCATCGCCGATTCAGCCAAACCGGCCATTACATGCATCAGGTACGTCAGTAAAATGAGCCCCGAGCCGATGCCGCCCATGATGAAGTTCATAGCGGCGCGCATATCCCAGAAAGTCTGCGCGTTCCCGGTTAGCGGATTTTCCGGATCGCTCAGCCGTTCGCCATCCACATCTGAATCCCCCGGATCGCGGCCCGGGACGGCCGGCGTTTCGTAGAGGTATTTAATCTGCGGATCAGTGCCGAGTTCAGCATGCATTTGGAATGACGGACGGCTCGCCACCTGTTGAGAGACGATGCTCTCCGGGTCATTGAAATCCCCGAAGGTGATGGCCGATGCAATGCAGGCCGCCGCACAGGCCGGGGTGGCGGACTGATCAACGCCGGGCTTGAGACCGTTCTCCAACCCGTCATCCACGCGGGTAATGCAGAAGGTGCATTTCTGGGCAACGCCCAGCCGGTCGTCATGGGCGACGGTTTTCTCCTGCAACGTCTCTTCGCCGAAATAGAACTTCTTGTCGTGGACGATGGTGCGCGCCTGGTACGGGCACGCCACCGCACAGGATGCACAGCCGATACAGAGGTCGTAGTCCATGGTCACCAGACCATCGCCCCGCTGCTTGGTCGCGCCGGACGGGCAGACCGGTACACAAGGAGGTTCCGCACAATGTTGACAGCCGACCACCATAAACAAACGTTCTACATTCGGGAAAACGCCGGTCTCTACATCCAGAACGCGCCGCCACTGGACACCCGGCACTGTGTCGTTGGCGTGTTTGCAGGCGACCGTGCACGTCTGGCACCCAACGCAACGGTTCACATCGACGGTCATGCCCCAGCGGGGTGTATGTGGTGACATCTCGTTCATGGTTCAGACCGCCTGCGGCCGTTTCGGCCCGTCGCCCCGTGTGATTTTGACCCGCGCCACGTCAGAGCCGCTGCCCGTGGAGTCCGTCAATTTAAGCGACAAAGATGTGAGAGAGTTCAGGCTCGGCAAGTGGAGATCCTTGGCGAAGGGCGTCTTCCAGTGATCGAACTGGCCGATCATGACCACGGTGTCCGGGCGGATGCCTTCCCGCAGCACGGCGTATCCCTTGGTGATGCCGGAGACGGATTCGATGGTCACCGGATCGCCTTCTTCCAGGCCCAGCTCCCGGCCGCGAGTGCGGTTCATGATGACGCCCTTGTGGCCGGTGACGTTCTGCGCCACTTCGTTGATCAGCGGGATGCCGACGTTCAGTCCCCAGGAATACTGCATGGAGCGGCTGGTGAGCGCCCAGAACGGATAGTCCTCCGGGTCATAGCCGGATTCCTGCACATGCTCCGTCCAGATATCCGGGAAGCGATGGTACTTGGGCAGGGGTTCGTATTCTTCCAGCTGTGTATCCCACCACTCCACGCCGATTTCGTGCAGCCGGTGGGCAAGCTGGGTGCCATGTCGCAGGATGCGTTCCTGATAGGGCAATTCGAACCGCATCCCATTTTTCTTGATGTGGGGGTAGAGGAACCATTCCAGCTGCGGGAAGGGGCGCAGCATGTAGCCCTTTTCCTTGAACCAGTCGATGCCGTTTATTTCCTCGCCACCGGAGAGCTCATGACTAGCAGCCTTGGCGGTCTTGTCCCAAATCTCTTCGACGCCGTAGGCTTGTTCCAGCTCCAGCCCGTAGTCGAAATCGTCGGTGACCAGCCGCGCGCCGTGGGCGCCCCTGTTGATGGCGTTGTTGTACTTATCAAGAATGCCCGACCGCTTCGCCAGCTCGGTGGCGATATCGGTCATGTCCATGCTATCGACCGGGCTCTCGACAGCCGGCTGGCGGATGGTCCAGCCCTGTTGGGTCCAAAGCTGTTCGACGAATTTGGTGCCGCCCAATTGAATAAGCTGCAGGCTTTCCAGGTCGGTGTTCTCAGGCAGCAGGATGTCGGCGAAGTGGTTGGTCTCGTCCGGCGTGTAGGCGAAGGACACAATGAACGGGAACTCGGCCACCCGCTCCGCCACCTCCGGCGCATTCCACGAAGAGATCGCCGGATTGGTGCGATAGCAGAACCAAATGTCCGGCTTGGTCGGCGTTGGCCAGTTCTTCGGCGGGTTTTTCTGGAACAGCCATGGCAAATGCGCCGGGCCCAGCGCCGGCGACCAGGCGGAATTCGCAACCAGCGGCACCAAGGTCTGATAGGCGTTTCGGATCTGTGGGTTCCGGCTCCATTCCTCTTTGCTGGTCGGATTGAAGGGGAATTCCATAAACCCGTCCAAGCCTTTTACGGCGGAGGTAAACCGGTCGTTGGCCGGCCGGTTGAGCTTCACGTTGGTGCCGATCATGCCGCCCGGCACTTCCAGCGCGCCGACCAGGCACAAGAGCATCGTCCGCGCCCAACAGCAGTTGTACCCGCCCCAACCGTTGTTGACCGTTTTGCCGAGTAACACGGCGACAGGCCGGTAAGGCAAGGTCTCTCCATCGATCTCGATGGTCGCGCCAATGTTGGCTTGTGAAAGGAACTCGTCGCCGATTTCCCGGATTCGCTCTGCCGGTACGTCGCATTCGGCCGCCGCCCAGTCGGGCGTGTATTCTTTCATATGATCCATCAGGACCTGGAAGGAGGGGCGCACCTCGACATTATCGTGGGTCCACTCCTGGCCGTCGGCGCCGATTTCCAGACCGGAGAGCGTATGCGTTCCCTCCATGGCCGGTTCACTGATCTCGGCATCGTAAGGCTTCGCCGTATTGTCGGCGAGGTCCAGGATCATCGGTTTTTGCGTCGCCGGGTCACGCAGGTAAAACCCGTTGGGGGCGATCAGGTAGGGGGAGTTGGTATCCCGGGTCAGATAGGGAACGTCACAGACCTCCCGCCAATTGCGCTCAATCAGGATGCGATGAATGACGCCATACAGGAACGCGGCGTCTGTCTTCGGCTTGATCGGCACCCACTCCGCCGCCACCGCGCCGGTGACCGACAGATGGGGCTCAACCTGGACCCGCTTTAATCCTCTCGCCCTGGCGTCCGCATGCCGCCAGATGCCAGCGACCCCTGTGGCCGCGTCGCCGTTGTGGCCGCAGGACAGAATATATTTCACCCGGGGCGTGTCCGGCGCGACGATAAAGGCCCGGTGCCACAGTTCGCCGTACAGATGTTCAGAATGATAGCACTTCACCCCCTGACCCGCGCCGAAGCCTAGATCCACCTTGCCGATTGCTGACAGGAGCGCAGGGAAGGTGCCCATATATTGGGTTGGGGTGCCGCCGCCGCCGAAGCTTGCGGCAATTCTCGGATAGCCGGACGAATCGGTGAGGCCGGTGTCGAACACCTCCTTCAGCTTGCCGGCGACGAGTTCCAGGGCTTCGTCCCAGGAGATGGGCTCGAATCCAGGGTCCTCGTTCTTGCCCTTTTTCGGATTGGTGCGCCGCATGGGCTGCTTGATGCGGTGGGGGTTATAGGTCTTCTGGATCAGGCCGTAGGCTTTCACGCAGACCCGTCCGCCGCCGGGATGGGCATCCTGAATGCCGTATTGGGATTCCAGCCGAGTGGCGACGCCATTCTCCACCTCGATCTCCATCAGGTCCGGCCCCGCCACGCACTGATAGCAGAAGGATTTGACGGTCTTTTTGGTGGACTGATCCATCTCTGCCTCTCCTCGGAAGACGGTTAGCCGCCCAGCACCTTTTCGCGTTTTGCCTGAAGGCGTTCAAAGGTTTTGGCGACATCGACAACAAAGCGATTGTGTTTGCCGCGCCCGACTTCTTCAAGGGAATCCTTTACCGTCGCCTCCATAGAAACAGCGCGGCCGTCCACTCCAACAACGGTGATGGTAATCTCTACGCTATCGCCCTCTACGGTCGCGCCCATATGATCCACGGAAACATTAGTGCCCACGGTGTTCTCGCCCTCGTCGAGATGGTCCATCAGAAACGCGTGACAGGTGTATTCGATATCCTCGACCATGTTGGGGGTGGAATACACCCGGCCTTCGTCGCCCATGAAGCCGATGGTGCGGTCCCGGTCGACCTTGATCCTATTGGTGTGCGTGAGACCCGGTTTTAATGTGTCCTTCACCTGCCCCTCCCTTGATGGCAAACCTGTTTGTTCGACAATATTTTACCAGATAAGGGGTGTCGAACACTATTGTTCGGGGGGCGAACAATAGAGATTGAAGAAGATTAGCAGAATCTGCGAATCCTGATATGAGTAAAACCATGACGCCGATGGTTTCTTTGTCCAGATTTCGGGTTTTGTTGACCGCGATTGTGCTTGGGACAGCGAATTGCTTACCGGCCCTCGCGGAAAGCGAGTTTGCCGAGATCGACAAATCCCGCTCCGAAATCAGCATCCTCGGCGATGACGGCTTTATTCTAAAGCGAATGGCGAAGAACGGTCCTTACCAGTACCGGGAAGCCGTGCACTTGGATGGCGGGGTCATCATGTATTCGCGAACCCACCCTGGCGCTCACTTCACCTATGCCAACGATCCGCGGACGGATATAAGGGACAGATTGAATGATTCCCCAAAGGCCAAAGCCTTCGGCCTTAGTGTGGAGATTAAAGAGGTCAAGCGGGGCGAAACCGTGGATTTCTATTATCTCTACGCCGCTAAGGGAAATTTCAAGGGAAGCTGTTTCCACGCTAGCGGATTTTTCGGTGTCGGGGATTTTGCGGGTAGCCAAGTTATGGATGTCAGTGTGTGCCGTCCGTCCAAATGGGGAGGTCCCGGAAAACTGCGGGACGAAATGCAGGACATCATCAAGCGGTTAAAATTCGACGGCGGCAAGCTGAACCGCAAGGAGAAGGGCAGTTAGAAACCGCTAGTCCAGCTCGAACGCGTCTTTGTAGTCCAATTTAAGTGTGGGATCCTGGTCTTCTTTCTGAAGCACGCAATTGCCGATCACCAGCAAATCAAGCTCCGTGCCCATGAGGCAACGAAAAGCATCTTCCGGTGTGCAGACGATGGGTTCGCCGCGGACATTAAAACTTGTATTGGCGACAACCGGGCAGCCGGTTAGGTCTTTAAATCTCGTCAGCAGCGCGTGGTACTTTGGATTTCGTTCCGCGTCCACGGTCTGTATGCGGGCAGAGTAATCGACGTGAGTCACGGCCGGAATGTCAGAGCGGGAAATATTGAGCTTATCGATCCCGAACAGTGATTTCTCGGCTTCGGTCATTTCCTTTTGGTGGGACTTAGCCACATCGGCCACCATCAGCATGTAGGGACTGTCTGTATCCATATCAAACCAATCGGCCACATCTTCCCGGCGCACTGACGGCGCGAACGGCCGGAAGGATTCCCGGAATTTGATTTTCAGGTTGAGGGTCTTTTGCATTTCCGGCGAGCGCGCATCTCCCAGGATCGACCGGTTGCCGAGCGCGCGGGGTCCGAATTCCATCCGGCCCTGGAACCAGCCGATGGCCTTGCCGTCGGCAAGTGCTTGAGCGGTCAGATCGATGACCTCGGTTTCCGAGTGGCGGGTTAGCTTGCCGCCCGCCGCAGTGATCCGGCTCTCTATTTCATCATCGCTATAGTCCGGCCCCAGGTAGGAGCCGAACATAGCGTCCGCCGCCCCGTTCAGATGACGGGGCTGGTCTTGATACAAGTGATAGGCGCAGAGCGCCGCGCCGAGGGCGCCGCCGGCGTCACCGGCTGCGGGCTGAACCCAGATATTTTCAAACGCGCCATCGCGCAGCACCTTACCGTTGGCCACGCAGTTCAGCGCAACGCCGCCGGCCAGGCACAGGTTCTTGGCGCCGGTTTCCTTTGCCAGGGATCGGGTCAGCTTCAGAACGATCTCTTCCGTGACGGCCTGGATGGAGGCGGCCAAGTCCATATCCCGATCGGTCAGCAGGCTCTCCGGATTGCGGGCTGGCGCGCCGAACAACTTGGCGAACTTGTCGTTGGTCATCCGCAGCCCGGTGCAGTAATCGAAATAGGACTGATCCAAGCGGAAGGTGCCGTCCACCTTCACGTCGATCACATTGTCCAGGATCAGGTCCTTGTACTTGGGCTCCCCATACGGCGCGAGGCCCATAACCTTGTACTCACCCGAATTCACCCGAAATCCGGTGTAATAGGTAAAAGCTGAATACAGTAGCCCTAAGGAATGGGGGAAGTGTAGTTCCCTGAACATTTCCAATTTCTTGCCTGACCCGTGGGCGACGGATGTGGTCGCCCACTCGCCGACGCCGTCCATGGTCAGCACCAGCGCGTCTTCAAAGGGCGAGGGGAAGAAGGCGCTGGCAGCGTGGCTTTGATGGTGCTCGGCAAACAGCAGCTTGTTCTTCCAGTCGAAGTCGGGATCGTAGTGTTGGAACTTTTTGCGCAGTAGGTCCTTTTGGAAAAGTTTCTCCCTAAGCCACACAGGCATGGCGGCGCGGAACGACGTAAATCCTCTGGGTGCGAATGACAAATACGTTTCCAGAAGGCGCTCGAACTTCAAAAAAGGTTTGTCATAAAAAGCGACAAAATCGACGTCGCTTAAGGAGATGCCGGCTTCTTGCAAGCAATATTCCACCGCACCCGCAGGGAAGTCGGAATCGTGTTTCTTTCGGGTGAACCGTTCTTCCTGAGCGGCGGCGGCAACCCGGCCATCTTCGATCAGCGCGGCGGCGCTGTCGTGGTAGAACGCAGAAATTCCGAGAATACGCATCGAGACGGACCTTTAGAATATCGTGTAAATAAATGGCGCGATGGCCGAGCCTTGGGCCAGCACCAACAGCCCGCCGAAGACCACCATCATAATCATGACCGGCATCAGCCAGTACTTCTTCCGGGTGCGCAGGAAAGCCCATAGTTCGAGAATTGTGCTCATGCGCGTTTCCTAAAACTGGTCTTTCATTGTTTCAGGCAAGGGGCCTGGCGGGTCCCTTTCGATCCAGTAGGACGAGGCCTTGTCGTCAAATTGTAAGGGCAGGGGGACCTTCCCAAGCATCTTCATGATTATCCCAATCGGTGTAATCGTAACGAAGAAGATAAGGCCCAAGATTATCGGGCTGACGATGCGATGGAGAAGGAGGCCGAATTTGAACCAAATCATGTTCAGCGGCCGAAGCCAGACGGGGACGATCAAAGCAACCGCCAGGAAGGCAACGGCAACGGCGCCGGCCCAAAGCCGGATGCTTTCTCCGTTCAGAAGCGGCCAGGCGGCAATGACCACGAAAACAACGGCGAAGACGATCCCGAACGATCGGTCGGAACCCAGTTTGACATCCCGATCTTGGCGGCCAAGTTCCGCATGGACTTGTGAATCGGTCACTCGCAGATCTCCATAACCATCTCTTTACCCGTCCCATTCATTCGTTTTCATCCTGTAGGAGGTCTTCTTCTTCCTCTTCGATGATCTCCGGCATGCCGACCCAGCGCATAAACAGCGGCACCGCTCGTTGGCGCTCGGCGTCACTCGTTCCTTGGCCTGCAAGAAAAGAGCGGACGATCTTGGGCGAGAACATGTCGTTGAATGTCATATAGGACCAGAGGACAACCAGCTCGCCGCAATGGGCCGGCAGTCGGTCCACCGCTTTGTAAAGCCAGTCCTGGGTCGCGCCCTCCCGGGTCTCCCCGGCTTTCACTTCTTGCTCCAAAAATTGCCGTAGCGCGTTTTTGGCTTCATTGACGATGATCGGTTTGTAAATCATCAACACTCGGAATATGTCAAAATCGCCGAACTTGGGAGGGTCATATCCGTCGGCCTTTGAGATTGCTTTCCAGAAGCCCTCGGATTTTTGAAGGTTCTGCTTTTCGGCTGGTGACTGGACGGTTTGTTTGCTCTCTTGTTTCTTGAACTTTCCAAGAAGGCCGCCTTTTCCTTTCTCTTCCTTCTTTTTCTTCGGCTTCGGGATGCCTTTGACGTCACTGTTGGCGAGGGCCGAACGGAATTCCTTGATGCGGTCTTCCCAAATCAGCAGAACGATATTCTCCGTGTCCGGTTTGTCGAATTCCTCGAAGAATGTGCGCTTGTGTAGTTGATCGGCAGAGACGCTGTCGGCCATGTTCCGGATACGCCGATGGTTCAGCATGTCGGGCACGATGAACTTACGCACGGCGGCGATAAACACATCCGTGAATTTCGGATTGAGGGGATAGGGTTCCTGACTGTCATCTACGTGAAACAGCGCCAGCCGTTCCTCTAGAAAATCGCAGAAGTAATCCCTGAAGGCGGCTTCAAAACTGTCATGGGTTGCGGTAGCTTCCGCCGATGCAGCGGCAGGCGCTTCACCGGAGGCCGCCCCTTGAAACACCTGCTGCAGCTCCAATGCCCGATTTTTGATATGGGACTTAAACTCTTCATCGCCAAGCTGACTGCATTGCTCCAGGAATTGGAGGGTGACCGTCGTTGACTTGGCGATTTCGGGATCCAGGGTGCTTCCGGATTCATGTTTGCCGAGCGCGCCAATAATCGTATCAACCGACGTGTCGATCGTTGAAATAAGTGTATCCTTATTCGCATCCGGACCGACAGACGCGATCGCCGCAAGGATGTTGCTTAAATTCTGTTCGTTGCTCTCGTCCAAAGAGGGGGTCCCGATCACTTTGCAGTACGCGGTCTCAACGTAAGGTAGGGCGAGCGAAGTTAACCCCGGCAAGCCTCTAATATCATAGGTATACCGGCCAAACTCGGCAGGTCAAATCCCGGATTCTCTTGACCTGGAAACTGACGCAGGGCGACATCATTTGGACAGATCCATCGAGTCATCTGATGGCCTAATCCGTTCCAATTCCATGATAGATTCGTAATTGGGATATTTCTGAAATCGATGGCCCAGAAAAGAATTATCAATTTCAGCAATAGTGGCTTTTTTGCTAGAGTCATATCCATGTACTAATTATACGTTGCCGTCATGGAACAGTGGCCAAGTCTATTTATATCCCACGGCTCGCCGATGATCCTGCTGGATGACTGTCCGGCGCGGCACTTCATGGCGCAGTATGGCCAGGAGATGAAGCGTCCGGACGCCATTCTGATGATCTCCGCTCATTGGGAGACAGAGGGCGTCACCGTCGGCAGTGCAGCCGAGCCGCCCACCATCCATGATTTTTACGGCTTTCCCGAGCCGCTCTACCGCTATCACTATCCAGCCACCGGACATCAAACTACCGCCAAGCAAACCTTTGAATGCCTTCGAATGGCCGGATTCGACGTGGTAGAAGACGATGAACGCGGACTAGACCACGGCGCTTGGGTGCCCCTGGCCTACATGTTCCCGGAGGGGGAGGTGCCGGTGGCGCAACTCTCGATCCAGTCCCATCTAGGCGCACGGCATCATTACGAGATGGGCAGGGCCCTGGCGCCGCTCAGAGATGAGAATATTCTCATAGTGGGGTCAGGCAATGCGACCCATGGGCGGCGCGCCGGCGGGGTGAATGAGCCGGTGTTCGACTGGGTGGCCGCGTTTTCCGAGTGGATCCATGACTGCGTGATGGAAAACCGGGCGGAAGACGTTATCGATTATCTGGCGGAAGGGCCGTACGCCTTTGAAAATCACCCGACACCGGATCACTATGTGCCTTTATTAATTGCCATGGGTGCGGCGGGCGAAAATGCTAAAGCTAAACGGCTTCACACCAGCTATACTTATCGGACGATTTCGATGGATTCATATGAATTCCATTAGGTTATGAGAGAGATAAGCCGGATTCAAATCCGGCATTTGTGTAACAGGGACTAAATTTTGAACGATACCATCTCAGCGCCGGAGCAGCCGGACGCCGCTACCCCTAGCGAAATGCAACCATGGGCCGACTCACTGTGGAAGTGGATCGCCGCTTTCATGACGTTTGCGGCGCTGTTGTGGAATATCGACTTCTTTGAATGGTTCGGTTTTGCTTTCGTTCAAGAGCAATACTACGCGTTCATTATGGCGCTGGCGCTGCCGGTCGTGTTTCTCTCTGTGCGAATTGATCGTAGCGCCGATAAAGAAGTGCCCTGGTTTGATTTCGTGCTGGCGGCGGTTTCGCTGGTTCTGCTGCTGTACGTGTCCATCAATTTCCTCTGGTTGCGGGAATTCGGTCTGGGTGGCAGCACGCCCTTTGCCATTACTTTGGGCGCGATCATCATGTTCCTGGTCATTGATGGTCTTCGCCGCTCTGCCGGCTATATCATGCTGGGTGTGGCGTTGGTGTTCATTATCTACGCGCCATTGGGCCACCTGATTCCAGGACCGCTGGTCGGGTCGAAAACAGAGCTGTGGCAACTGGCTATCAACATGGGTTTCAATCCGAACGCCCTGTTCGGTATTCCATTGCAGGTCGGCACCACCATCGTGATTATGTTCATTCTGTTCGGCCAGGTGCTGTTCAAAGCTGGCGGTGGACGGTTCTTTACCGATCTGGCCATGGCGACCGTGGGCCATCGGCGTGGCGGCGCAGCCAAGATTTCCGTCGTGGCCTCGGCCTTGTTCGGCACCATTTCCGGCACCGCCGTTTCCAACGTGGTGACGACGGGCATCATGACCATCCCGCTGATGCGCAAGGCAGGCTACAGGGCAACCCACGCCGGCGCCATTGAGGCGATTGCCTCGACCGGCGGACAGTTCATGCCGCCGATCATGGGCGCTGCCGCCTTCCTGATGGCGGAAATGATCGAAGTGCCCTATGCGGAGATCGCTTTGGCGGCCATCATCCCCTCGCTCCTCTATTATCTGGCGGTCTTCGTGCAGGTTGATCTGATCGCGGCCCGGGACAATATCCGTTTTGTCGAGACCGAACTGCCGAGCCCCTGGGAAGTTCTGAAACAAGGTTGGCATTTCTTCATCCCGTTTGCCGTCCTGATTTACACTCTGTTTGAACTCAGCATGCCGCCGGAGAAAGCGGCTATCTATTCCACGACCACGCTGCTGATTGGCTTTATCAAGCCCTATGGCGAAGACCGTCTGAGGCTCAAGGATCTGTTCAACATTTTCTCAAGCACGGGTCATTTGGTGGTGGAGTTGCTGATGATCGTGGCCACGGCCGGGTTTGTGATCGGCATTCTCAATCTGACCGGCCTCGGTTTTGCGCTTACCTTCTCTCTGACCGATCTGGCCGGCGGTAATCTATTTATCCTGCTGCTGATCAGTGCGGTGATTTGTATTGTCCTCGGCATGGGGATGCCGACCCTGGCGATCTATGTATTGCTGGGCGCGTTGATCGCACCAGCGATTGTCGAGGCGGGTGTCTCGGAAATTCCAGCTCACCTGTTCATCTTGTACTTCGGGATGATGTCCATGATCACGCCGCCGATTGCCCTGGCCGCATTTGCCGCGGCGACTCTGACCAAGGCCAATCCCATGGTGACAGGCTTTGTCGGCATGAAATTCGGCTGGACGGCGTACTTTGTGCCGTTCCTGTTTGTTTATTCGCCGACCTTGCTGTTGACCGGCGACTCCACGGACATCGCAATTAATTTGGTGACCGCTATTCTCGGCACCTATTTTGCGTCACTGGCGGTTGTCGGTTTCCTGACCCGGAAGCTCAATGTTGTGATGCGAATTATTTTGGTAGCGGCCGGTTTGGCAGCGCTGCTTCCCTACGAGATATTCGACATGGCCGAGATGTTAAACATCGTTGGCGTCGCCGTCGGCATTGCTATATTTGCTTTCGAGAAATATGCAGTGCGGGGAAACACCCCAGTTGGCGCAGAAGCCCCGTAGGCTAAGATGGTTTAACCGCGTTTCTTTTAACCCTAACCACAAACATTTCAACAGTTGGAGGAAAGTATGAGACTTCTAGCAACGACAACGATGGCGACAGCGGCAATTGCCGCGGCGTTTGCCGTCAGCGCACCCCAGGCGGAAGCCCAGGTCGCCGTATTTGCCACGAACCCGCAGGGTAGCCTGGGTTACCGGACGGGTATCGCGGTCGCCAAGACCGTGACCGAAAAAGTCGATGGCGTCACCGGTCGTCCCCGTCCGATGGGCGGCTCGACCACCTACATTCCGATCGTCAACCGCGGCGAAGTGGGCTTCGGCTTCACGAACGCTCTCGAGGCACACCAGGCTGTCGTCGGCGAAGGCTCCTTTAAGGGGCGGGCGCAGACCAACCTTCGCCTGATGGGCAACATGTTCCCGTTGGTTGCCGGATTGGCTGTGCCGGCGGATGCGGGCGTGAAGAACGCTGCAGATCTCAAAAAACTGAAGGGCAAACGTGCTACGTCAGAATACACTTCCCTGACCGCCATCGAATCCTGGATGCGCGGCGCCATCGCGAATGCCGGCATGGACTATGACAAGGACTTCAAGAAGGTCCCCGTCTCCGGCTTCGTGAAAGGTATCTTTGCTCTCGGCGAAGGTAAGACCGATGTTACTTGGATCAGCCTCGGCAACGGCGCGGGCCGGAAGGTCATGACTCAACTGCGCAATCGTGGCGGCTGGGTCCATGTCAACCTGGATGACTCTCCGGAAGCGGTTGCACGGATGCGCAAATTCGCACCTCCGGGCTCGATCACCAAGATCACGAACACCAAGCTGCCGGGCATCACGGGTCCGACTAACATGATCCAATTTGATTATGTCCTGTTCACTCACAAGGGTATGTCGGATGAGGTGGTCTACAAAATCACCAAGGCTCTGGCGACCAACAAGAAGCATCTGGCCAGCTCCATGGGCCTGTTCAACCGTCTGCCGGCGGACGGCTTCGCGAAGCCGGACTATATGCCCTGGCACCCGGGTGCGCTCAAAGCACTCAAGGAACTGGGCTTGAAGAAATAGTCGCTTCATCACGATGCGATGAGAGAGCGGCGGGTCTTTGGGCCCGCCGTTTTCACCTAAGGAGGAATACACGATGATCGAACTACACGGCTGGATGACGCCGAATTCCCGGAAGCTTTATTACATGCTGGAAGAAACCGGCCTGGACTACCAAATTCATCCGGTGAATATCGGCGCGGGCCAACAACACGAGCCGGACTTCCTGGCTTTTTCGCCCAATAACAAAACCCCAGCGATGATCGACACGGACGGGCCGGGAGGCAAGCCTCATTCGGTGTTCGAGACCGGCGCCATGCTGATTTATCTGGCGGAGAAGACTGGCCAGTTCCTGCCCGCTGATCCGGCCAAGCGCAGCAATGTGATGCAGTGGCTGATGTGGCAAATCGGTGGCATGGCCCCGATGCTCGGCCAGCAGGGCTATTTCAACAATCTTGATGACAAGGACGCCAACGCTCACGCCGTCGAACGTTTCGCCAAGGAAGCTGCGCGGCTTTACGGCGTTTTGGACAAGCGCCTGTCTTCGTCGGAATATGTAGCAGGCGGTGACTATACCATCGCCGATATCTCCGCTCATCCCTGGGCGCGGTCGCACCCTCGCCAAGGTGTCAGCCTGGACGACTATTCCAACGTGAAGCGCTGGTTCGAGCAGATCAACGAACGCCCGGCCACGGAGCGGGGCAACAAGATTGCGGATTCTGTGAAAGAGGCGTCCGAAAACACCGATGGCCCGATCGATCCGAAATCACTGATTTAGGTCACTCTCTGAGTTGATATGCGGGGTCGGTGAAGTGCCTTTGTAGGTCTTCAAAGTCTTCCAAGGTGACAGAATCAGCTGTTAGCAATGGGCAGCTTGAACGTAAATGTTGTGCCTTTGCCGATTTCCGTTTCGAACCACAATTCACCCTTCAGCTCTTCGATGATCGTCTTGCTGATCGCCAACCCCAATCCGGTACCCTGTGTTTTTCTCGTATCGGAGCCATCCGCCTGTGAAAATTGATCGAAAATATGGGGTTGGAACTCTTCCGGAATACCGGCGCCAAAATCCTTCACGGACACAAACACATCCCGTTCATCCGGTACGATGCCGATGATGACATCGTCTCCCGGTTTGGAAAATTTCGCAGCATTCGACATCAGATTGTTCATCACTTGCAGCAGGCGGAATTCATCCGCATCGACATAAACCGCCTTGTCCGGCAAAGTATCGAGCACGAACTTCACATTATACTGGTCCGCGTACTCGTGATTGGATTCTACTGCATCTGCGGCAAAATCGGCTAAGTTCACTCGCTTCAATTGGAGTTCAAGCATCCCGGCCTGGATTTTCTCGACATCCAATATGTCGTCTATGAGACGGCGCAGGCGAAGGCAATTCCGGTTTGCTATATCAACCATTTCCTGCACGGGCTTGTCCAAGGGGCCAAGGGCGCCGCCGGCCATCAGTCCCAGGGTCCCTTGAATGGACGTGATGGGTGTTCGAAGCTCATGGCTCATATTGGCCAGAAACTGTGATTTGGCCCGGTTCGCGGCATCGGCCTCTTCCTTCGCGGCCTGCAACTTCAACTGGGTCGCTTTACGCATTCGAATTTCACGGCCCAAGCGGCGATTCCAAAGTAAAATTAAAATTACAATCGCCAACGCGCCACCGCCGACTTGCAAGGCAACCCGGATAACTTTTTGGGGGACCAGCGAAATTTCATACTGTGCTGCGATCCACTTGGCCCCGATAGCACTTTTTTCTTCAGGCGTGACCGCTGCAATACCTTTGTCTAGAATCGATGCCAATAGAGGCAGGTCTCTTCTGGACGCCATATTTAAGAGGCTATATTCCTCTCCGCCCAAATTCACCTCGCCGGACAGAGCGAGGCCGGTCATCAAATGTTTATCAATCAGATAATTGAAAACAGCTAACTCTCCCAGGGCGGCGTCTGCTTGTCTAAAGCTGACGGCCTTCATAGATTCCAGCGTGTCCTTCACAAGATGCAGTTTGATCTGCGGGAAATCGCGTTTGAGGATTTCCTCGTAGAAAAACCCCTTGGGCGCGGCGATTGTCTTGCCGTACAGTTGCTTCAGACTGCCGTAAAAGTTTTCCTGTCTGCTGATAATTGTGTTGGGATTGTCAGCGTAAGGCCTGGTGTAGAGGAGGTATTGCCGGCGCTTTGGCGTTTTGACGATGTTGAGCATGACATCCAGTGTGCCCTCCTTCATCATCTCCAGAAATTCGTTCCAGGTCGGGCCGGTCACATATTCGACCTTGAGCCCGGTCTTCTCGGCCACCAGATCCATAAACTCGATTGAGTAACCTGTCGGGATGCCGTTCTCGGTAAAATTAAAAGGCGGCCAGTCGGATTCGTTGTGAACGCGGATGACAGGGTTCTGCTGTATCCAAGCTTTTTCTTCCTCGGAAAGCGCGACGGTTTCTGCCGCCCAGACAAGGGGGGCAGATAGCGGTGAGATAGCCATGAAGGTGATTGCCGCGAAGGCGATGCGCCAAATTCGAAGTGCAGCTTTAATTTTTGACATCCCGAACATAGAGCTATTCCGGTGGCAAAATTTCCTGTACGCAGACGTCATCGATCAGGTGTTCACGGCCTATATCGCTCAGATGGGCACGCTTCTGATCATTCGGCAGGTGAGCTCCAACCCCGTTGGTCATGGCGAGAACGACCGATTGGTCGCTCATGCCGAGCCAATAGGCCCGACGCACCAGTTTGTCGTCCTGGTCGCGGGCGAATGGGTCTTCTGGATTGGCGCCGAGATCGGGCTTGTAGAAATTACTCATGTGAGGGGACTATAGCCTATCAGATGTTATGCCGCCATTCTCAAGGTTTCACCCATTCGCCACGCCACACGCTCGCGTTGCCGGTTCGCGTTGTCAGGTGAAATAGTTGTCGCTACATTTAAATGGCCCTTTAGAATGCAAATACAAGGAGAAAGTGGCGCTTGAGCGACCGTCCGAACATATTGCTGATTACATCCGACCAGCATCGGTGGGATTGTTACGGCTTTGAAGGCCGTAAAGTCAGGACGCCTCATCTGGATCGGATGGCGGCCAACGGGACGCGCTTCAGCTCGGCCATTACACCGAATTTGGTGTGTCAACCGGCCCGCGCCTCCATTTTGACCGGGCTCCTGCCGCTTAGTCATGGGGTCTACGATAATCACGTAAGTCTCGATCCGGCGATTGGTGAAACGGGGTGGGCCCGAACCCTGGCTGATCATGGATACGCCAGCGCCTTCATCGGCAAAGGG
>Ga0181593_10000038_pt1 | contig 91095 bp, 92 predicted proteins | sample 071ome_19_FD_133756 | JGI IMG/M metagenome (GOLD analysis project Ga0181593, IMG submission 133756) | Coastal salt marsh microbial communities from the Groves Creek Marsh, Skidaway Island, Georgia - 071413AT metaG (megahit assembly) | ecosystem: Environmental > Aquatic > Marine > Intertidal... | reverse complement strand
TTTTTTTTAGCTTATTCACTGATTCTTCCGACAAAGTTACAGGGCTTGTGCTGGCTGTTAAGCTGCTCGGCAATAATTCCTTCCCAGGCCGTTTTACAGGCGCCAGTTGAACCGGGCACACAAAAAATCACCGTATCATTACTTAGTCCTGCAAAGGCCCTGGATTGAATCGTCGAAGAACCAATATCCTGGTAAGACAGAGAACGAAACAGTTCACCGAAGCCGTCAATGCTGCTGTCCAGCAAAGGACTGATGGCAAGCAAGGTATTATCGCGCCGGGTAAAACCGGTCCCACCCGTTGTAATAATCGCCTGTATCCCATGATCCGCGACGAGATTCGCGACCAGCGCGCGCAGACGGTAAATATCATCTTTACAGATATGCTTTTCTGCCAGTCGGTGCCCAGCCTGCATGAGAGCATCTTGCAGGTATCTGCCTGAAGTATCGTTTTCCTCAGTGCGGGTATCCGAGACCGTGACCACAGCTATATTCAGAGGAACAAACTCCTCCCGTGCTTTGTTATTGCCCACTGACTATCCTCCAGTCATGTTCATAAAACGGACGATCTGCGCATGATCATCATCATAGAAATGGTGACGCAGGGGCTTGATATCCATCGCATTGACAATAGCCTGTTTCAGCGCTGCATCGTCTCCGGACTGTGATCGCATTAATTCTTTCAGGTCACTGGAATACTCATTACCCAGACAGAGTAAAAGCCGCCCTTCAACAGTCAACCTGACGCGATTACAACTTTCACAAAAATTGTGCGACACCGGCGATATGAAACCGACCCGTGTCTGATGACCTGCCAGTTCGTAATAGCGTGAAGGACCTGCAGTCGTCATCTCGACCGGCGTCAGCTGATAACGCTCTGTTATGATGCCCCTGACGTCTTCGTTAGAAACCATGGTGTCCAGACGGCTATGGTCGGCAATTTCGCCTAGCGGCATTTCTTCGATAAATGCGATATTGATACCCAACTGCATGGCATATTCCAAGAGACCGAGAATTTCACCATCATTGATGCCCCGCAGAATGACACTGTTAAGCCGGATACTGTCGAAACCTGCTGCAACTGCTGCTTCTATGCCCTGTAGGACTTTTCTCAAATCACCGGTGCGTGTCATGCGCTTGAATTTATCTGCATCAAGACTGTCCAGGCTGATATTGATGCGATTGACACCGGCCTCTTTTAATTCCCTTGCCATTTCCCCGAGATGAGAGCCATTGGTGGTCAACAGCAGTTCTTCAAGACCGGGCAAGGCACCCAGTTTGCGAATCAGGGACATGACATTGTTTCGAATCAGGGGTTCACCGCCGGTCAGGCGAAGTTTTTTCACACCCAGTTCAGTAAATATACGCGCAAGCCGATAAATTTCCTCCAGGCTCAAAATCTGTTTACGCGGCAGAAAGGTCATTTTTTCTGACATGCAATAGACGCAACGAAAATCACAGCGATCCGTCAGGGACAGCCTGACATAATCGATCTGTCTGCCGTATTTATCGATGAGTGCTGGTTTTGTATCGGCCATAGTGCCGGTATTCTAGCAGTTTTAATCCATAATCAGCATCTGCTAATACCTTGGACCCCGAAACAGGCCATGCCGGATTTACGGCTTGTTGCTGGACATCAAACCTGAGCACACTTACCATCTTGCATCGACCCTAGCCCGAAATAGAACACACATAGGCTCATGTTATCTTCCGCCGATCTGACAGCCCTGCTGCTGACACTGCAACTGGCCCTGCTAAGCACGGTAATATTGCTGCTCATCGGCACGCCTCTGGCCTGGTTCCTGGCACGCACATCCTGGCGCTTTAAATTCATCCCCGAAGCCATGATTGCCCTGCCTCTGGTACTGCCACCTACCGTCCTGGGTTTTTATTTACTCCTACTACTTGGCGCCAATGGCCCCCTGGGTTCATTAATGCAGGCATTCGGCGCCCAACCTCTGGCATTCAGCTTCAGCGGCCTGCTTATTGGTTCAGTGTTTTACTCCCTGCCCTTCGTCGTACAACCTCTGCAGGATGCTTTCAGTCATATTGGCCCACGCCCTTTTGAAGTTGCGGCAACCTTGCGGGCCACACCATTGGACCGTTTTTTTTCGATTGCCTTACCCCTCGCCCGACCGGGTTTTTTAACAGCCAGCGTGCTGGGTTTCGCGCATACCATCGGCGAATTCGGAGTGGTATTAATGATTGGCGGCAACATTCCTGGTGAGACCCAGGTGCTTTCCATCGCCATTTACGAACACGTCGAAACGCTTGAATACACCAAGGCACACATCCTGTCTGCAGCTTTGCTGCTTTTATCCTTCAGCCTGCTACTGGCCATTTATGCCATGAATGGACGTTTCAAGGTCGTACGTTTATGAAGCTACGTGCTGCTTTTAACATACAGCGCAGTACGCCGCTGAACTTCCAGTTCGAAATTGACTTACAGGGCATTACCGCTGTCTTTGGGAAATCAGGCTGTGGCAAGACATCCCTGCTACGCGCCCTTGCAGGACTGGAAAAACACCCTGGCTCATATTTGAAAGTCGGGGAAGAAATCTGGCAACAGAATGAGCTTTTTATTCCTGCCCACCAGCGTCCACTTGCTTATGTCTTTCAGGAAGCCAGCCTATTTCCCCATTTGAATGTCCGTCGAAATATTGAATACGGTCTGAAACGCATTCAACAATGTGACAGTAAAATACCGCTGGAACAAATCATTGAATTGATGGAACTGGACCTGCTACTGGACCGTAAAACCAATTACCTTTCCGGTGGGGAACAGCAACGGGTTGCCATTGCCAGAGCACTTGCAGTCAATCCCAGCATCCTGCTGATGGATGAGCCTCTGTCTTCACTGGACCAGACGAGAAAAGATGAGCTGATTCCCTATATAAGCTCACTCAACAGAGAGCTGAACATACCCATCATTTATGTGACGCATTCCAATGAGGAGATTGCCCGCCTGGCCGACCAGCTGATTTTTATTGAAGATCACTGTATCAAAGCTGCCGGACCCATTGAGCAATTACTGACCCGTGCCGACTTGTCGCTATCGCATCGTGCGCAGGCTGAATCTATCATTAGTGCTGTGGCTGACACTTACGATACTACTTTTCACCTTAACCAACTCAACTCTGTCCTCGGCCCGTTTACAGTGCCTGGCGATGCCCTACCCCGGGCAAAATCGATTCGCCTGCGACTGGCTGCTCAGGATGTGAGTCTGGCCCTCAATGTCCAGGAAGACAGCAGTATTCTGAATATTCTGCCCGCCGTGGTAAAAGGTATTCAGGATGAGAATTCAGCACAGGCCACCGTCTACCTAGACATGAACGGGCAAACAGTATTGGCCCGGATCACCAGAAAGTCTGTTGCACGCTTACAACTCGAAATCGGAAAAAAAGTCTACGCCCAGATTAAAAGTGTGGCCGTTCTGGCCTGAATCCTTACCAGTAGTTTTCGGTGGTAATCTGCCCCGGCTTCCGACGCAGGTTTTTCTTGAAGCCACGCTGCTTCAGCAACTCCACCGTGTCTTTCACCATATCAGGATTGCCGCATAGCATTACCTGCGAGTGTTCCACATCCAGATTAAGCCCAATGCGTGCTTCCAGATCTCCATCGCGAAGACTATCAGGAATCCTGCCTTGAATGGCACCCTCACAGGCTTCACGACTGACAAAAGGCTGAAAATAAAAACGTCCGGGGTAAGACTCTTGATAGCTTGTTACCAGGTTCTGGTATTGCAAGTCCGGCTTGCTACGCACACCCTGTACCAAGACGACATGACGGTAACGCTGCCAGATTTCTTCACTGCCCAGCATTGAAAAATACGGGGCAACCCCGGTTCCGGTTGCCAACATCCACAAATCGCGGGAGGCAGGCACCTCTTCCAATGTGAAAAAGCCATTGGCCTGCTCTTTAAGCCATAAACTGTCGCCAGGCTGCAGCTTGACCAGGGCATTAGAGAGCACTCCATCTGTTGCCACATAGAAAAAAAACTCCAGCGGTTGCTGCCCCGGAGAACTCAAAAATGAGTAAGGCCGGGCAATCCGTTCACCATCAATATCCAGTGCCAGACTGGTGAACTGACCAGCGATAAATTTATTGACCGCGGCTTCCACCTGCAGGGAAAACAGATTTTCATGCCAATGAATATTATTGACGACCTTACCCTCAACCCATTTAGGCAAACCAGTTAATCTCCCTGTGTTGTATTGCTTATTTTATCGGACAAATTGCAGACTACGACGTACACGGGACAGATCACGAAGGGCCTGCTCTTCTGTCAGCGCATCTGACAGGGGAACAGATTCTGACAATCTGTCTAAGGTTCTGACGGCAGTATTCCTGAAGGTCCAGCTTTGCAGCAAGGTTTCACGTGCTTGCTGAATTTCAGGCTGAAAAAGTTCACTGCGAACGAAACGCTCTTTCAAAGGATTGCCGTAGCCGTAGCCGAAGCCGCCAAGAAAATTGCCGGTACCCAGAGACAGATTCATATCCCAGCTGATGACGGTAAATTTTTCATCACCCAGATCGTACCAGAGTAAAAAGTTTTTGCCCGGCCCTGACATGTCGTCAAAGTTCTGCAAGAGGTCCTGAGTGGCTACATAATAGGCAAAACTCTCCACATCAACCCAGTCAGCCAGTTCTCTGTCAAAGTCTTCAACACTGACTGTATCCAACCACTTCAGCAACTCAATCACGGGCGTCATACCATGTGTGTTTTTAGCATTGATCTGATCAAAATCACGCTCATAGCTGCTGTCTTCTTCGCCACGATAGCGAAAGCGGTTTTCACTACGTGATTTATACAGAACACCACTGCCCATGCCGATTGCTTCAGCATAACGTTTGTCCGGATTCTCTATCACCAGACGAGTCGTTGTCGGATAGTCGTTGACTTGGAACCTGGCCCAGGTGAAATCCTGTGACACCTGGCCCGAATCCGCAATCAACTGCAAGGCTATTGCTTCATTCAGGTTGGTGCCGCCAGTACGGGCTGGCCTAATAGCGAGCTCTTCGCGCCCCTGATAAGCCACATCATTTTCATACTTGTCAAAGCTGACTGCTAAAGGCAAGGTGGAGGGGTTATCAAAACTGGCATTACTCATGGGATTACGTCTTCCCCAACCCCGAGAATTGCGGCTCAACTCTCGCAGGGTTGAATTGCCTTTTAGCCTGACACCGACATTCGGTATCAAAGTTCCGTCAATCTCAATATCCGCTGGGACCCAGGTTTTTAATCCATTGCGCAAATAATCTTCCATCATGAGCCGATAATTCTCATCACTGATGGACAGGTTAATACTGTGTGACTGATTCAGGTCAAAGAGATCTACCAGGCCAATGATATTAAATCGGGAATTGGTGGTCTGTTCTTCGCTTTCGTGGGTGAAGACAATGGGGTTGATACGGTAGGAGCCCAGCATGAACCCCATTAACAGCAGAACTAGCAATGAGGAAAAGATCAGCCGGCTGTGATGCCTTACCCTTACAGGAACGGCACGTTTCCACCAGGAACGTCTTATTTGCTCTCGCTGTGAATACTGATCCATAAGTACTGACCGCTGAAGGTTTTAATGCCTGTCCTGAATCTTAGCACAGGTAAAGAATGCTGCTAAATGAGCAGAGCGACAAATGAGTGCATCAATCTGGCTGCAGTCTATAAGTCGGTCTGGTCATAGCCACTTAATACCGTCACCCGCTGACCGGTGTTGACATCCGACAAGCGCATAACCATATCCCTCGCCTGAATACCCGGATTGGGTTCAACGGTATACAGAAGTTCAAGCAAGGCCCCGTTGCGAATGGTCTCGGTACTGACCAGTTCAAAACTTTTAGTCAGCTTAATCAGTTCATCTTCGACCAGTTTATCGAAATCTCCATCCGGAGGAACCTGGACTTTCACAACCTGGCGCTGGATATTGCTGGCAAAGGCATCGAGCTTCATCATCAGCAGTATCACCACACAAATAGAAACAGTGGCTGCTATGGCCAGTGCATAAAAACGGGTGCCGGTTGCCATACCAATAGCCATGACTAGAAAGATAAACCCGACATCACGGGTTTCTTTCAATGCATTACGAAAGCGAATGACTGAAAAAGCACCTACCAGTGCAAAAGCACGCGCAATATTAGAGCCAACGACAAGCATCAGAACAGCAATAACCATGCACACTACAATAAGCGTCTGCACATAGGACTGACTGTAAGAAATATTCTGATGTGTTGCCCGGTAAACAAAACCGACAAGCGTCGATAACACAAACGAGAGCGACAAGACCAGGATGATATCCAGCGTATTGAAAGTACCGGATAAATCGACAATATCCAGATTCATGTTAGCTCCTTAAGTATGACTTGTGCTTACCAGACTCAGCGGCTCTGGCAGATTCTTTAAACTGAGGCGGATATCCGGAATAGTGGCTGTTGCCTCAATGGCTTTACAGTATTTGGATACCCTAACCACCTCCAGCCCCATACTGGCAGCCAGGTCGGTGAACCAGGTCGGCACCCTTTCATTGGCTTTCACCTCAACAATGGAGATGTGAGAAGGAATGATGAATTTATTTTCAGAACGCATACTCAGCGATAAATCCTTGTTGCGACCCTGAATAGTGTGATCCAGTGTAATGCGTAGTCCCAGATCAGCATCCACACCGACAAAGGCTTCGCGGTGATAGGTGGTCATGGCAACCGCCTGCAGCTTTACCGATTCTGACAACATCAATACTTCATTGACAAAGGCCTGCCGCAATTCAGGGTTGCTCGGATCTTCCCATTGGTCGCAAAGCAGTCTGGCCTGATGATAAGGCATGGGTATTCGCCTTTTCTGGGTGACGCGATTAACCCGTTGCTTGATTTCAACGAACACCCTTGATTCATCATTGATCAGCTCTGGCTCCCCATAGGCACGGATGCGCAGTTTGCGTCGAAAGCGCAGCCCTTCGATTTTTTCCCAGTAAAAGCGCAGATCCCTGCTGTCATAATAAATACTACTGACACGTCGTGAACAGGCATTTTTATGAATATCCTCGCCCATGCGTTCGCGTATTTTTTCACGAAATTCAGGTATTTTATTTTCTGGCAGATAGTATTTTATTTCGTAGCGGTTAAATCGGTGTAAGGCACTGGCAGTCGCAGTCGCGGTTGATTCATTGTCGGTAAAACTCATGCGTATTCCCAGTATCTTAAGCCGCTCGTCTGTTTAAAAGAAATTCGCTCCAGCTTAGCCGCGCCTGTCATCAAAGTCTATAGCCTGACAAGTGCGGCTTGTTCATCTTGCCTGCAGCTGCTATAAGAACACTATGAAGGCTCTGCCATTTTCCATACTCAGGCTTGCCACAGGATTGCTTACTGTGTTTCTTGCCTTTTCCAGTACTTCTTCCTTCGCCCAGCGCGAATTTCGTGTACTGCAGCCACTGGAAAGTGATGCCCATGAAGAATTGCCAGCCGATTACCGGGTACCCGGAGAGTTTGTTGTTGGCAGACTGATGTATTCTTCGGGTGCCCGGGATTATGGTTGGGAGCGCGGTGGCACCAGCTGGGCCGTGGACTATCCACGTGGAGACCGAACTTTTGCCCGCCTGTTAAGGCGTCTGACCACGCTGGATGTGCGCTCCGTTGAACAGCCCGTAAACCTTGATGACGGCGACGATGTCTTTAACTGGCCCTTTCTGATTGTTGGCATGCCACGTAACTGGAGTCTAACAGATTCACAGGCTGCCAAGTTGCGCGATTATCTTTTGCGTGGCGGATTTTTACTGGCAGACAGTTTTTTCGGTAGCCCGGAATGGGCTGGCTTTATGCGCAGCATGACGCGGGTATTCCCAGATCGCCAGATTGTTGACCTGCCGGCTGATCATCAGCTCTTCAGCATTATTTATGATCTGGGCCAGCGCCATCAGATCAGCAACATGCGCAGCCTTTCCTATGCCGGCGTGCCCTACCGCAATGATGGTGCAATACCCCAGTGGAAAGCCATCCTGGATGACGACGGCCGCATCATGGTCGCCATTTCATTCAATAATGATATGGGCGATGCCTGGCAGCATCAGGACAATCCGAATTATCCGCAAAGCGATGCCAAGATGGGCATTGAGTTTGGCGTGAATTACGTGATCTATTCCATCACACATTAGCTTCAGGCACGGCGTCGGCCTCGAAGTAGTCCTGCATTTGGCGATAATGCCGCCAGTACCAGATTAATCCAACAAGACAGATCAATGCCGCGAAAAAATTGGGCCAGAACAGGCCAAAATAATCCGCAAATACACCAATCACCAGCACTCCAATGGCGGTCGCTCCCCGGGTCATTGCCGCCCATAAAGAAAGCACCCTGCCGCGCACGGCATCATCAATGCTGTTCTGGATCATGGTTTGACTGGCTACTGCACTCAGGGTCACTGTCCAGCCGACAATAAAAATAAACAGCAGCCCCAAGAGGTACCGCTGGGTCCAGGCAAAAAATGCCAGACCGACGATGGAAAGCAGACTGTTAAGCAGCATGCTCATTACCAGACCCTGGGCCCGTCCCCGTAAGGTGATATACATGCCGCCAGCAACGGCACCAAAGCCCAGTACGGCTGTATAGATCGCAAGGTCTTCAGCCCCACCTCCGTAAACAGCACCAATGAATGCCGCCAGCATAAGTGTCACTGGCCGGATACCACAGGCCAGTATGGTCTGTAAAAAGAAGATATCGCCCAGCGCCGGAATATTCTTAATGTACACAACCCCTTCTCTGATGCCTTTCAAAATAGTGCTTTTATTTTTTCCGGGATTGTTTTTTGGCAGATGAATAAAGGACCAGGCAATCAATATGGGGATGTAGGTAATGGCATTACACAGGACCGCAATGGCTGTTCCAAACAGACTGATGACCACTCCGGCCAGGGCCGGACCCAACAATCGTGCCACATTAAATAATACGGCAGTAAAGGATGAGGCAGAAACGATATCCTTACGTTCCACCAGATTAGGCACGATGGAAAGTCGAATGGGCTGATGTGCAGCCTGTAATATGCCGTCGAGCAGGGCAAAGAAAAACAAAAGCTCGACATTGATCACGCCTATTATGATCAGCACATACAGAATCAGAGCCTGCAGCATCATGCCGCATTGCGTCATGATGGTGAGATGTTTGCGATTAAAATGATCGGCCCAAACCCCAACCACTGGGCTTACAATCAGCAGTGGCGCAAGCTCGGCAAAAGCCACCGCACCTACCCAGAACTCAGATTCCGTCAATTCCCAAGTCAGCCAGCTGATAGCCAGGCGCTGCATCCAGAAGCCAATCAGTGAAATGCCGTTTGCACAAACATATATGGCAAAGTTTCTGTTGGCAAAAACTGAGCGAAGTGCAGCTAGATTACTCACGCTTTAGTCTCTAGTTGTAAAAGTTGAGTTGACTGTCAGGGGACAGGTTCGGAGATCAGCAGCTCGATAGGCGCGTCCAGTCCTTCCAGTTCAAACGATTCTGACACCGCACGAAACCCACCCTGCTGGGCCGTTGCGTCGCGGGCAATTGTTGCACCGACAAAAACGCTATCAACAGAGGACAGGCTGAACTGGGGCAGCATCGCCATGCTTTCATCCAGGGTCACTGTTAGGGGGAAATCACTGATGGCAAAATCCCTGGCAGCCAAGGGTACGGGCATGCTTTCACTGCGCGCAAAAATAAACAGCCGCATATCGGGTTCTATCTGGTCCCGGATGGCATTATCGATATCCACCTGCACAGTGACGGAAACACCCCCATCGCTTGGACTTTCCTGTTCGACGCCCATCAATTCCTCGATGGTGGCGATACGCTGATTCAGTTCAGCCACTTGGGCACTGCCCGGTGTCAACTGGGATATCTGCCGACGCCAGTACGTGATTGCCTGAGCATAATCTTCTGACACAAAGGCTTCAAAAGCCAGCAGGCTCATGATGGCCTGCTCATTGGAATTTATTTGCAAAGCCTGATCCATTGTCGCCTGCACGGCTGGCGTGAGGGTGGAGCCGTCACGCAAATACTGCGCCTGAGCCAGCTGCCCGAGTACCGCTGCCTTATCGGCATCCTCCTCTGGCATTTCCCGGGCAAGCTGGTTAAACACCCTTACCGCATCATCAAAACGGTCCAGGCTGATATACAGTGTTCCCAGGGTGAACCCTGTTTGTATATCCGAGCTACGACGACTGAAGCGGCCATCCAGAATAAGGGCAATTTCCTGCAATCCAGCGAGCTGTTCCTCTTCGCTAGTTGCAGCCTCCAGCTGTTCAAGCAGGGCCGGTATCGCCAGCTCCCGTTCTGAACCGATCTGCCGGTAAAGCAAGAAACTTGCAAGCAAAATGATGACTAACAGACTTAAGGGTAAAGCTCTGGTATAGGAGGAAGCTGAACTGCGATTGCTGTCAGCCTGGTTTTCCATATCTTCGAGAAAGTTGAGTTCGAGTTCGGTACGCAGGGTATGGTACTCATCCTGGCTTAACAGCTTGTCAGCCAAACTGGCCTCGAGCTCTTGCTTGCTTTGTTCGAAGGCAAGAATATTCTGCTGCTTGCGCAATTCATCCTGCTGATTACGTGCCTGTCCCTGATAGCGCCAGACCGGCAAAATGACAAAACAGGATGCAAGTAGCATCATCAGAACAAGATAAAGGCTAAGTCCCGTCATTTATTTTTTGCCCGTTAGGATTTTTTCAAGCTTTTGCTGTTGTTCAGCTGTCAGAGCAAGCGCCTGATCTGCAGACTGATTTGATCTGACCATGCGCCAGACTACCAGCAACCCAGCCAGTAAGAGTAGCAGTGGACCAAACCATAGAAGCACTGTTCCCCGGTTAAGTGGCGGTCGGTAATTAATAAAATCACCATAACGTTGCGTCATGAAATCGATGATTTCATCATTCGTCCTGCCATCAATAATCTGCTCATAAATTTCAGCACGCAAGTCTGCGGCTATCGGCGCATCTGAGCCTGACAGATTCGAATTAAGACACATAGGGCAACGTAACTGATCACTTAACTGGTGAAACCGCTCTTCCTGATCAGGGGAGTCAAACTGATATACCTCAATTGCAGCCTGCAAGTTATTCATGCAGAGCACCGTGAAGATCATGAAGAGGGCAAGTCTGGCCATTATTTTAATCGGGCAATGATCGGCTCGAATGTTTCCGCCCAGATCTGGTGGTTAATAATGCCGACATGGCGATAGCGAATGGTCCCGAAACTGTCAACAATGAAAGTCTCTGGTGCGCCAGCCACACCAAAATCTATACCTAGACTGCCATCAAGATCGATAATTACCTGCTCAAACGGTGAGCCTTTTTCCTCGAGAAAAAGCCTGGCTTCTACAAGGTCGTCCTTGTAGTTGACGCCTATAAACCTGACATCAGACTCACTTTCACTGATTTCTACCAGGTAGGGATGTTCAACATGGCAGGGAGGGCACCAGGTAGCCCAAAAATTGATAATAGAAATACTACCCTGGAGATCACTGCTGCTTACACTTACCAACTCCTGATTCAGCTCCGGCAGGCTGAATTGAGGTAGTGGACGGTCGACCAGAGCTGAAGGAACCTGATTGGGATTTCGTCCCAAACCAAACAGCAGCAAGCCTAGCATCAATATAAAAAAGACACCTGGAATAAAAAGTTTTACACGCTGATTCATGAAGCCTCTCCTGCCAGCTTTCCTGTATCACTGACATTGACTTTCTGAGGCTTGCTGACCGCAACTTTTTTGCTGCGGTAACGTTTATCTGTTATTGCCAGCACCCCGCCAAATGCCATTAGGAAAGCCCCCATCCATATCCAGAACACAAAAGGTTTGAAGTGAATCCGTATAACCCAGCTACCATCACCCCGTTCGTCACCCAGTGCGGTGAATAAATCGCGGAAAAGGCCGACATCAATAGCTGCTTCGGTTTGCACGGCACGCGTGGCAAAATAGAAGCGTTTCTCCGGTCGCAGGGTCAGGTAGCTTTCGCCATCTTTCAGAACTGTAACCGTCCCCCGGTCGGCTTCATAATTGGGACCCTGTTCCGTTGTCACGCCTTCAAAAACAAATTCATACCGGCCGATTGTTTCACTTTCTCCGGGCATCAGACGCACATCCCGTTCGACGCTGTACTGACTGGTCAGGCAAACACCCAGAATAATGACAGACATCCCAAGATGGGCAATCTGCATACCGTAATAGCTCAGACTCAGGGCCTTCAATCCTTTCCACCGTGTGGGCTTGTTAGCTGTTTTATTGATCATGTCTTTGATAATGGTGAGCATGATCCAGACGGCCAATACCATGGCAATGATTGCCCCCAGATTGAAACCACCGGTGGTGATCACAGGGATAATGATGCCAAGCGCAACACTGGCTATGAAGACCTTGAGCAACTGTTGTTTGAGGTAGTCAACAGAGGTGTTTTTCCAGCGGGAACAAGAGCCGATTCCCAGTACAAAAGCCAGCAAACCCATCAGCGGCAAGAAGATGGTATTGAAATACGGTGGCCCTATTGAAACCCGGTTGGCTTCACCGTAAACCGCCTCATGCAGCAGCGGATAAACCGTGCCCAGCAGGACAGCAGCAGTCGCGACCACCAGAATAATATTATTGATCAGCAGCATGACTTCACGGGAAGTCAGCGTATAGGAAGCCGTACTTTTCACCACCGGGGCACGCAAGGCATATAAAAACAAGGAGGAGCCGATGACTAGCAGCATCAGTGTCAGCAGTACCATGCCGCGGGCTGGGTCAACGGCAAAGGCATGCACCGAGGTCAGCACACCCGAACGAACGATAAAAGCACCCAGCAAACTTAGCGAAAACGCAGCAATGGCCAACAGTACCGTCCAGCTTTTAAAGACACCACGCTTTTCGGTAACCGCCAGAGAATGGATCAGTGCCGTGCCTATCAACCAGGGCATAAAGGCAACATTTTCTGTTGGATCCCAAAACCACCAGCCTCCCCAACCCAGTTCGTAGTAGGCCCACCAACTGCCAAGAGCAATCCCGACACTCAGAAAAGACCAGGCCGCATTGGTCCAGGGTCTTGTCCAGCGAGCCCAGGCTGCATCCAATCGTCCACTCAGCAAGGCGGCAATGGCAAAGGCAAAGGCAACCGAAAAACCGACATAGCCCATGTACAAAAAGGGCGGATGTACAATCAGGCCGAAGTCTTGCAACAGAGGATTGAGGTCCCTGCCATCAAGAGGGGTATTGAGCAGGCTGCGCTCGAAGGGGTTGGAGGTCAGCAGCATGAACAGTAAAAAACCGCTCGTAATGATACCCATCACAGACAGCACCCTGGCAAGTATATCCAGTGGCAGATTTCTGCTGAAAAGACTAACCGCATAGGACCAGGAAGCCAGTATCAATACCCATAAAAGCAGTGACCCTTCATGTCCACCCCACACCCCGGTAAATTTATAGCGCGTTGGCAGCAGGCTATTTGAGTTATTGGCGACATAGTTCACGGAAAAGTCATCATTGAGAAAGGCATAAGCCAGGCAGGCAAAACTCAGCAGCATGAATACCCAGATACCGGAGCTCAGCGGGCGAGCCAGCGACATCCATAACTGATTATTACTAACAGCACCTGCCATTGGAATGATGGCCATCAGACTGGCCAGACAACAGGCCAGAATCAGTGAAAAGTTTCCAAGTTCAGGGATCACAGCTGGCTCCCGAGGCTTCCATGGCTGCTACTGATTCAGCAGGCATGTAATTCTCATCATGCTTGGCAAGGATTTGATTGGCCTGAAAAATCCCTTGACTGTCAATAAAACCATCGGCGACAACACCCTGCCCTTCGCGGAATAAATCGGGTAACACACCGGTGTAGGATACCGGTATTTCTGCCAGACAATCCGTCGCCAGAAACTCTATCTGCGTGCCCCCCAGTTCGCTTGAACGCAGCGAGCCTGTTTTCACCATGCCACCGATTCTGAAATTCTGACCGCTGGGTACCGCTCCCTGCGCCACTTCAGTCGGCGTATAAAACACATTGATCCCCTGGTTCAGGGCAAACAGTACCAGGCCCACGGCCACTGCCGAACCGGCGACAATGAAACCGACAATCATTATGCGCTGCTTACGTTGCGCTGCCATTACCGTACTCCTCATTGTTTTGCTGAGCCTGTGCGCGTTCAGCCTGCACCTGCTCACGTTTCAACTGTTGCTTGAAATATTTTTTCCTGGCCAGCATGGGCTGCCAAATATTGAATACCAGCACCAGCGCAAAAAAAGCATAGGCTGACCAGACATATTCGGCATAGCCGCCCATGGACAGAAAATCACTAAAACTGTCAAAGCTGCCCATTAAAACTCACCCTTACCCGGTCGGAAAATTTCCCTCACCCAGTCAGCCCGACGTTCACGCTGCAGGATTTCGTTTCTGGTTCTGAGGATCAGTGCCAGCATGAAAAAACCAAAAATGCCGAAACCGGTGAAAAATGCCGGCAGCCAGACTTCTGGCGGATTTGCCTGGGTATTACTCAGTGAGAGATTGCTCGCGCCCTGATGCAGGGTATTCCACCATTCAACTGAATAGACCACTATCGGGATATTGACCACACCAACCAGACTCAACACAGCAGCTGCCTTGGCACCAGCATCCACAGAATCAAAGGCCGATCTCAGCACCATGACCCCGGCAAACAGAAACAACATCACCAGTGTCGAGGTCAGGCGGGCATCCCATATCCACCAGGTTCCCCAGGTGGGAATGCCCCAAACAGAACCGGTAAACAGGGCAACTGCCGTTATGGTAAAACCAATCGGTGCACAGGCCTTGGCAGCCATATCCGCCATTTTGATTCGCCAGATCAGGTAAGCCGCTGAAAAGCAGGCCATCATGCCATACCACCAGTAGCACATAATGGCAGTGGGCACATGGATATAGGCAATACGATAGTTTTCACCCATCTGGTAATCCGGCGGTGTGAAGGCAAGCCCCCAGACCAGCCCTACACCTAGCAGAATGACGGTGATAACCGTCAGCCAGGGCATAAACTGCCCGCTCATGGTGTAAAACCACTTGGGTGAGCCCAGTTTAAAAAGCCATTGCCACATCGTTATCTCAACTCACACTAATTCTTAAGGCTGCCATGATCGCCAGCGGCGCAAGGCAAATAGCCAGGACCAACATGGCTCCCAGCAAGGCCAGCAAACCTGAAATTCCCAGGCCGCCCAGGGCCGTACTGACGGTACCGGTACCAAAAACCAGCACCGGTACATAAAGAGGTAATACTAACACAGCAAGCAGCAAACCACTGCGTGAAAGCCCCACCGTCAGGGCCATGCCAACGGCTCCGATCAGTGTCAGAATGGGTGTGCCGATCAACAGTCCGGCCAGCAGTGGCAGCATCGCCTCAGCAGGTAAAGCCAGCATGCTGGCCAGCACAGGCGCCAGTATCACAATAGGCAAACCAGAAACCAACCAGTGACTGCCCACCTTGGCCAGAATAATGAAATACAGGGGCTGCGGGCTTAACAATAACTGTTCCAGCGAACCGTCTTCATAGTCAGCCCGGAAAAGACTGTCCATGGATAGCATCACAGCCAGCAATGCCGTCACCCAGATAATGCCACTGGCAATCCGGCTTAAAAACTCGGTATCTGCACCTACGCCCAGGGGAAACAGGGTTACGGCAATAATAAAAAACATCAGCGGGTTGATGATATCTCCCGGGCTGCGAAAGGCGATCAACAGTTCACGCCTGATTGTCGCTGCAATGATATTCATGCTGCCAGTCCCGCTAGCCTGTCCAGATTGATACTTTTCACACCATGTTCAATTTCCAGTCGGTGATGAGTCGTCAGGATCACCGTGCCACCCTGGGCAGCATGTGCGGCAAAAAATGCTTCTAGCTCAATGACCCCCTGCTTATCCAGCGCTGTGAAAGGCTCATCAACAATCCATAAAGGGGCTTCACTTAATTTCATACGGGCCAGGCTGACCCGGCGTTGCTGTCCTGCAGATAACTGATAACAGGGCATATCGTCATAGCCATATAAATTGAAACTGTTCAGTGCCTGTTTGATCTGATCCTGTTTATGCAAACCCCGTGAGGCGCAAAACCAGCTGAGGTTTTCTTTAGGGGTCAGGGTTTTGTTTATGGCCGGTGTGTGCCCCAGATAAAACAGCGACTGATTGAAATCCTGCCGAACCCTGCGGATATCCTGACCCTGCCATTCAATCCTGCCCTCGAATTCATCATTGAGACCACACAAAATTCTCAACAGAGTCGTTTTGCCACTGCCATTGGAGCCTTCGATCTGCCAGACTTCACCGGCTGCCATGTAAAAACTCAGGTTCTGAAACAGAACCCGTTCATCACGCTCGCAGAATAAGTCCTTAACACTCAACATGGCTGATTACCGGCAAACTTACTGACTTCTGTCGCCATTATACCCTTCAAACTGCACGTAATCTTATGTAATAAAAAAGGAAATCCGGATAAACACGGTTCACGGATGAGCAGCACCTGCAGGTCCCTTTGACAGCAAGGAGCTGCCTTTATGGAACTGAGGGCTAAGACCGGGGTGGCGTCACGCCCGTTTGACCCATGTATTTTCCATTACGATCCTTGTAAGTCGTCTCGCATTGTTCGTCAGACTCATAAAACAGCATCTGGGCCACGCCTTCATTGGCATAAATCTTTGCCGGCAAGGGGGTGGTATTGGAAAACTCAAGTGTCACGTGACCTTCCCATTCAGGCTCCAATGGTGTGACATTAACGATGATGCCACAGCGTGCATAAGTCGATTTACCCAAACAGACAGTCAATACATTGGAAGGAATCCGGAAATACTCAACGGTTCTGGCCAGCGCAAAAGAGTTCGGGGGGATGATGCAGACATTTTCATCAATGCTGACAAAACTGGATTCATCAAAATTTTTCGGATCAACCACATTGGTGGTGTGTACATTAGTAAATATCTTGAATTCACTGGCACAACGCACATCATAACCATAGCTGGAGGTCCCGTAGGAAATAACCCGCCTGCCATCAATATCACGGACCTGTCCCGGCTCAAAGGGCTCAATCATGCCCTGCTGCTCTGCCATCTTACGAATCCACTTGTCAGATTTGATAGTCATATAAGCCTGTTTTTCCCCTCATCCTGCTGTGTCATGAATTTTCAGTCGCTTTCCTGAAAAAGTGCACATATTACGCAGTTAAAGCTGACTTTGACAGCCCAATATTTGCTACAATGCCCACCGCATAGAGCGCTAATTTACCGCTGGTACTGAAGCGCCTGTTTCATATTCATTCAGGAGTAAACGATGAGATTAAAACTTTTACTGTCAGCCAGTTTCTGCCTTGCTATGTTGTCACAAAATGGAATGGCCCAGGACGTCGAAGCCGGACGTGTACTTTATGGCACCTGTGCCGCCTGTCATGGCCCTAACGGAGAAGGACTGGAAGCCTTGAACGCTCCTAAAATAGCCGGCCAGCAGGCCTGGTATACCGTTCGCCAGTTACAGAATTTCAAAAATGGCGTGCGTGGTGCAGACTCTCGTGACATTTATGGCCAGCAGATGGCGCCAATGGCACAGATCCTGACGACTGAAGAAGCGATTCGCAATGTTGCTGCTTACATCGCAACGCTGGGCAACTGATAAATCGGATTGAAAGATGCCCTCGTCTAAAAGCCCCGAACACGGGGCTTTTTTTTGGCCTGATAACGCGTATTTAACAGGAAATGAAATACTCGATCACGAGTTGGGCTGAGCGTTGCCCGCGATATTCATTTAGCTGCAGGCGGTAGGCAAGTTCCAGCTGTGTGAATTGCACGGACAGAAGTGCTTCATCGACATTGAAGGCGATGGCATCAATCAGCTCACTGGCGCCTTCCGGTCGCAGCAGCAGTTTCAGATGTTTGTTCGCCAGCGTTCTTTGCTGAACACATTCAAAACTGCCGCAAAAAAGTGGCTCGGGAAAATGCTGCCCCCAAGGTCCTGCAGAAACCAGTAATTCGGCAAAATCCAGATTCAGGCAATCCGCAGGCAGTGCTCCATCTGTCAGGAGTACCCGTTTCAGCATGCTGTCGTCCAGCGTGCTTTCCAGCTCCTCGATAAACTCTAAGTGAAAGCGTTCAAAATCAGCCCGTGCAAGGCTGAGCCCGGCTGCCATGGCATGACCACCGAAGCGACTGAGCAGGTCGGGATGACGGCTTGCAATCCTGTCCAGTAAATCCCTGATATGCAAACCGGGGATTGATCGTGCCGAACCTTTAATTTCATGATCATTCTCGGCACTCGCGGCAAAAATGATGCACGGCTTGTGGAAACGGTCTTTCAGACGAGATGCCAGAATACCCACTACCCCTGAATGCCAGTGTTCGTTATACAGGCAGATACCTGCCTGCGACTGCACATCCTCATCAAGCTCTTGCAGAATAACCAGTGCATCTGCCTGCATGCTCTCCTCGATACTTTTTCTATCCTGATTGAGGTCATTGAGCTGTCGTGCAAGTTCCAGGGCATCTTGTTGTGATGAACTCATGAGACATTCAATGCCCAGACTCATGTCATCCAGCCGACCCGCTGCATTCAGGCGAGGCCCAAGCACAAACCCCAGATCTGCAGACTGCAGAGTACGACAATCTTTGTTGGCCACAGCCAGAATGGCCATGATGCCTGGTCGGGCGCGACCAGCCCTGATCAATGCCAGTCCGTGCTTGACCAGACAACGGTTATTGGCATCCAGAGGCACGACATCTGCAACCGTTCCCAACGCTACCAGATCCAAAAACTGCAGCATATTCGGCTCCTGCCGGTCAGAGCCCTCGAACCAATTGCTTTCCCGCAGCTGACTGCGCAGGGCCAGCAAGAGATAGTAAACCACCCCAACCCCAGCCAGGGATTTCGAGGGAAAGGCACAATCCGCTTGGTTGGGATTCAGGATGCAATCCGCATCCGGTAGAGTCTGCGCAGGCAAATGATGATCGGTAATCAGGACCTTAATACCCAGTGACTTGGCTTTTCTCACCCCTTCAAAACTGGCAATGCCATTATCAACCGTTATGATCAGTGCCGGTTGTCTCAGTTTGGCAAGCTCGACGATTTCAGGCGTTAGACCATAGCCGAATTCAAAACGATTAGGGACCAGGTAATCAAGGTTTGTAAAACCAAAAGCCCTCAGGCAGAGGATCAGTAAGGCCGTACTGGTTGCACCATCGGCATCAAAATCACCGATGACCAGTACCCTTTCATCCTGCTGCAGACTGTGACTGAGCAAGTGAACAGCGGCATCGATGTTCAGCATCAGCTGCGGGTCCAGCAGGGATGAGAGCTCGAGTGAACATTCAGCATCATTCTTCACACCACGGCTCAAGAGCAATCGCTCGATAACCGGGTGCACATTCAGCTTTAGGTTTATACCTTCAGGCACATCACGTTGTGAAATAGTGAGAGCCTGGCTCATCGTAATCTCGCCCGAATCAAGAAATCAGTCTCTGCTGGAATGAAAAAAACGCTGAAACTATGGTGTTTGCTGGAAACAGACTTGAAAATATCACATGCTCCCCATAGATAATGAACACATAGTGGCTGGTAAATGTGTAGTAAATCGGGAAATTCGCTACTGACAGGACATATAAAGCTACACATCGGAACTTTGGACAGTGAATCCAACCTAAACCTCTAACCGTATTAACAAACTATTCGATTACCATGAAAAAATCTATTAACACCCTTGTCATTGGCTCCCTTTTCGCACTGAGCTCCATATTGCTGGTACCTGGTCTGCAATCGGCACCCGAGTACCTGAGTTTTCATACTGAAGACGAAGCCAATAATATTGAAATTTTCAGTGCTGCCAGTCCTTCCGTGGTTTTTGTCACCAATTCAGGGCTGGTCCGAAGTAACCCGTTTTCACGTAACGTGGAAGAAATACCACGCGGAGCCGGCACGGGCTTTGTCTGGGATAACAATGGATTGATAGTTACAAACTATCATGTTGTTCAGGACGCGAGAATAATAACTATCAGGCTGCAGGATCAGAGCAGCTGGGAAGCCCAGGTTGTCGGGCTGGCACCGGACAAGGATCTGGCCCTGCTGAAAATCGATGCGCCAGAAGAACTGCTCTCGCCGCTCCCTCTGGGTGATTCTGCCAACCTGCAAGTTGGCAGGAAAGTGATTGCCATTGGCAACCCCTTTGGTCTGGATACTACCATGACGGTGGGGGTAGTCAGCGCTCTGGGCCGTGAAATAACCTCCCTGACCAATCGCACTATTCGTGATGCCATTCAGACCGATGCCTCCATCAACCCAGGAAATTCAGGTGGCCCCTTGCTGAATTCACTGGGCCAGCTGGTCGGTGTCAACACACAGATCATCAGCCCCTCCGGTGCCAATGCCGGTATCGGCTTTGCCATTCCGGTCAACACAGTGAAGCGGGTTATCCCGCAATTACAGGAGTTCGGGCGAGAAGTCAGACCGATTCTGGGCATTTCCAACCTGAACGATGCCATCAGCCAGCAAAACGGTATCGATGGGGTTATCGTCGCTGAAGTCACTAGCGGCCTGGGCGCCCAACAAGCGGGGCTGATGGGACTGGCGCAGGATTCCAGTGGCAATGTCATTCTGGGTGATGTGATTATCGGTATAGAGGATATGTCGATCAGCAACAGCGATGACCTGCTCAATGCACTGGAACAGTTTCAACCGGGCGATACCGTGACAGTACGAACCCGGCGCCATAATCAAAACCAGATGCAGTTTCAGGTCGAGCTTACCGAGCCGATGTAGATAAAAACGCAGCCAGCTGAGTGTTCTGTATTACTCTGCGGGCTACGGTTGTATTGCCTCAAACTTCAAGCATACAATGCACCAAACCCAAATAAGCGAGTCTTACTCCTCTGTTTGCTGGATACAACAGAAATCATAGAGTCAGACTCTTACATTTCACATGCTCAAATCTACAGGGGGAGAAGCATGAAGCTTTGCAATCGACTTGGACTGTGTTTTTTTAGCCTGGGGCTGGCGGCACTGCCTGCCCTATCCCAGGAAATAAACTTTGCCGGAGACTGGAGCGCTCTGTATCACGAAGACGAACCCGAGCGTATTCCGGGACCTCCACTGGCTGACTATGCCGGTCTGCCGATTAACGAGGCAGCCCGGATGCGAGCCAACACATGGGACCCCAACCGCATCTCAGTTGTTCCTGAGTTTCAGTGCCGCGAACATGGCGGTGACTATTCCATGCGCGGTCTTGCCCATATGCGTATTGAACGGGTCATCGATGAACGTTCGCAGCAGGCGATTGCCTTCAAAACCCGCATGAATTTTCATAACCAGGAACGCACAATCTGGCTGGATGGGCGTGAGCATCCGCCTGCCGATGCGCCACACACCTGGGATGGCTTTTCAACTGCTCATTTTGAAAATGGCATGATGGTGGTGCATACCACACATCAGAAGCAAAGCTATACCCGCCGCAATGGCATCCCTGCTAGCAGTGAGCGCGAGTTCTGGGAGTACTGGTATATCCATGAAAACATTCTGACTGTAGTAACCGTGGTTGATGATCCTGTGTTTTATTCCGAACCACTGGTGCGCAGCCAGAACTGGATGGTAAATCCGGCTTTGCGTATCACACAGAACAACTGTGAATACGTGATTGAAACCCCGATAGGTGATGACGGCCAGATTGTGCCGCATTACCTGCCTGGCCAGAACCCCTTCCTGACCGAAACAGCAGAAATCTACCACCTGCCCTATGAAGGTATGCAGGGTGGCGCGGAAACGATGTATCCGGAATTCCGTGAACAATTGGGCCAACCACTGGGTGACAACCGTTTCTGCACCCTGGATTGCGAATAAGGAGCTGACATGAAACAGTTAATCAAACCTTTCTTATTCAGTGCCCTTTGCTTGCTGCCCATCGGCAGCCTGATGGCGCAAGACTCAGATATACAGCTTCTGCATGTGCAGGGCCAGGTATATATGTTGTCCGGTGCTGATGTGAACATTACCGTCCAGCTTGGCCCACAGGGAATCGTTTTTGTCGATTCGCCTGATGAAGAAACTATTCCAGCCATGATGGAACTCGTGCGCCAGCAGAGTAATCTCCCAGTTCTTTATGTTGTTAATACAGCACTGGATGAAGCTCGTATATCCGGCAATGCAATGCTTTCCAGAATGGGAGACCAGGCTGGTGCCGGCGTTTTTGGAGGTGGTCGTGCTGCACCGGTTACGGCTATTGCGGGTTCAGGAAGCGGTGTAACCTTACTCGCCCACGAAAATGTACTTAACCGCTTTTACCTCACTGACCATGATATTGAGCAACTGGAACTGACCAGCACCTACTACACGGACAGCAAGGATATTTCCCTTAACCAGGAACCAGTGGTTATCTATCATGTTGCCAATGCGCATACCGATGGTGACAGCATTGTCTATTTCCGACGCTCGGATGTCATCAGCACCGGAGATATCTACACGCCAGGCCGTTATCCTGATATTGATGTGGAACGCGGCGGCAGTGTGCAGGGCCTGGTTGAAGCTTTGAACTTTTTGATAGAACTCATTGTTCCTGGCCCGATGGCCGAAGCCGGCACCTATGTTATCCCCGGTCGCGGACGCATTGGCGATGAAATTGATGTCGTTGAGTACCGCAATATGGTCTACATCGTCATGCAGCGTGTAGAAGCCCTGATTGCCGAGGGCATGAGCCTGCGTGAAATCATTGCAGCCCGCCCTACCCTTGACTATGACACCGAATACGGTGGTCGTCGCGGCGGACCCAGCAACGAAGAATTTATCACGGCTATCTACAATAGCCTGACAGCAGAGATGTAAGGATTCCATCATGAAAATTATTACCAAATCTCTTATTGCCACATTCACATTCTTAGCCGCCAGTGCTCTGCAGGCTCAGCCCTCGGAACGTATCTCGTCTGGCGGGGCCTTTAATCTGGATCAATTACCACCCGAGCAGGAACTGGGCCGTCCCAGCGCACCGGTGGACCTCACCGGCACCTGGGTCAGTATTGTCACCGAGGACTGGCGTTTCCGCATGGTTACCCCGCAGATTGGTGACTTTGCTAATATCCCGGAAAATGCAGCAGCACGGGAGTATGCGGAAAACTGGCGCCCAGAAATGGATGTCGGTAATGAATGTCGTGCCTACGGAGCTCCCGCCATCATGCATGAACCGGGACGCATGAGAATTTCCTGGGAAGATGACCAGACCCTGAAACTGGAGTTTGATGCCGGACGCCAGACCCGCCTCCTGCATTTCAATCCGAGGGTAGCTACAGGTGAACGCTCACGCCAGGGACATTCCCTGGCACGCTGGGAAAGACCCCGCGGTCAACAGGTTGCACCGGTCATTACCAACGTGGTGCCGATCGGACAACAGTTTCCCCGTACTGAAATGATCAGCAATTCACTGCAGGTTTTTACTGACAACCTGACAGCCGGATATTTACGCAAAAACGGCATGCCTCACAGTGAAAATGCAGTCGTTCGCGAATATTTCGACATGATCACCATTCCTGACGGCTCCACCTGGCTGATCGTCGACATCATTGTAGAGGATCCAGAATTTCTGGAAGCGGCCTGGGTGACCAGCATGAATTTCAAACGGGAAGCTGATGACTCCAACTGGAATCCGCAGGACTGTTTTGTCACGAATCCGGGCTGGTAAACCCCTAAGCTGATCGATAACTGAAAACCTCCTGGCACCTTGTGCCAGGAGGTTTTTTATAGCTTGCTCACAGAGAGTGTTGAATAAACTGTTTTACTTCTTCCAGTTTTTTGGGCAGTACCACATACTCTTCTTCTCGGTCAAACAGATCACTCAAATGAGCCGGTAGCTTGGGCGTTTCCAGCCCTGCCCGTTCAATCGCTTCGGCAAACTTGACTGGATGGGCAGTTGCTAGCGAAATTATCGGCGTCTGGTCATCATCTTTGCATAGCTGTGCTGCCTTCACACCAATGGCAGTATGTGGATCAAGCAGATAGGCATGCTGTTCAAATACTTCCCGAATCACCTTACAGGTAGTCTCATCATCCACACTGGCTGAATCGAAATTATCCCTGGCGAACTGCCATTCTGCATCACTGACCTGGTTGACTCTGTCACTCAGCCCGGTAACAAAACTGCTGACTCTGGCACTATCGCCCTGAAACATGTCGAAGATAAAACGCTCAAAATTACTTGAGACCATAATATCCATGCTTGGTGAAAGACTCGCCTCCAGTCCACCCAGCGAGTACTGGTTCTGACTGATGAAGCGATGCAAAATGTCGTTTTTGTTGGTTGCAATGATTAGCTGTTTAACCGGCAGCCCCATTTTCTTGGCCAGATAACCGGCGTAAATATCACCGAAATTGCCGGTCGGTACAGAAAAGGAAACGGCCTCGTGCTTATCCAGAAAACGCAGTCCTGCATAAAAGTAATAGACGATTTGTGCCATGATTCTGGCCCAGTTAATCGAATTAACCGCAACCAGTTGATAAGATGCCGGCAGAAAACTCTGGTCAGCAAAGGCCTGTTTAACGATCTGCTGACAATCATCAAAATTACCTTCAATGGCAATGTTATGCACATTATCGCCGCGCACACTTGTCATCTGTTTACGCTGCACTTCTGATACCCGATTGTGTGGATGCAGAATAAATATATCGACAAAATCGGAATGTCTACATCCTTCCAGGGCTGCCGAACCGGTATCACCGGAAGTCGCTCCCAGAATGGCAACGTGCTGCTGGCGCTTCTGTAAGAAATAGTCCAGCAGGCGCCCTAGCAACTGCAAGGCAAAATCCTTGAAAGCCAGGGTTGGACCATGGAAAAGCTCAAGCACCCATTCGTTATCGTGCAGGTGCTTTAATGGCGCAACCTCAGCATGTGAAAAGTCGGCATAGCTGTCACTGATCATCTGCCGCAAGGCATCAGGCTCAACACAATCATCGGTAAACAGTGAAATGATTTCAAAGGCCAGTTCGGGATAACTCAAGCCCTGCCAGGACAGAATCTGCTCACGGCTCAACTGCGGCAGCTGTTCCGGAATAAACAAACCACCATCTGGTGCCAGACCGGTAAGCACAGCCTCTTCAAAATTTTGTGGGGCACACTGGCCGCGGGTACTGATGTAATTCATCTTCTCACGTTAGTCCTGCAATTCTGCAACACGAATTCGGCAAACCTTATCGACGACGGCATCCAACGCTTCAATTTCCCCAATCGCCTGGTTCAAAACCGCTTCCTGAATTTCATGCGTCATGATGATGACCGGAATATGTTCATGGTCACCGCCGGTCATATCCGGATCTTTCTGAATTATGGCATCAATATTAATACCGCTGTCACCAAGAATTTCAGTGATATCGGCAATCACACCTAACTTGTCCTGCACTGAAATGCGCAAATAATAGGCGCTGACAATGTCGCTGATAGGAAGAATTGGTGTGTCGACCAGTTCCCCGGGTTGGAAAGCCAGTGCAGGAACAAGATCCTGATCAACATCCATACGTCGCACTACATCTATGACATCAGCCACAACTGCAGAGGCTGTCGGGGTATCACCTGCCCCGGCACCGTAATACAGGGTCGAACCAACGGCATCACCGTGCAGCAGTACGGCATTCATGACGCCATCCACTTTGGCAATCAGCCGTTTTTTGGACACCAGTGAAGGATGTACGCGCAATTCGATGCCAGCATCGGTTTTACGGCTGATGCCCAGATGCTTGACGCAATACCCGAGCTCATCCGCATAAGCCATATCCTCATTGGTAATGTCCTGAATGCCTTCGGTATAGACTTTATCCAGGTGCAATGGAGTACCGAAGGCAATAGCCGAGAGTATCGCCAGCTTATGCGCCGCATCAATTCCCTCAATATCGTAAGTGGGATCAGCTTCTGCATAACCTTTGGCCTGTGCCTCTTTCAGCACATCGGCAAAAGGTCGGGACCGGGAATGCATTTCCGTCAGAATATAATTACCAGTACCGTTAATAATACCTGCCAGCCACTCAATCTGATTGGCTGCCAGGCCTTCGCGCAAAATCTTGATGATGGGTATGCCACCGGCAACAGCAGCCTCGTAGGCAACCATGACCTTGTTGTCCCTGGCCGCCGCAAAAATTTCATTGCCGTGAGTTGCAATCAGGGCCTTGTTTGCGGTGACGATATGCTTGCCATTGGCAATAGCCCGCAGTACCAGTTCACGGGCCACATCAGTGCCCCCAATCAGTTCCAGCAGAACATCAATCTCCGGATCATCAGCCAGCAACATGGCATCATTGCTAATCTTGATATCACCCACATCCTGCTCTGCACCCAGGTGGCGGGTAGCAATATGCGTCACGCGCAAACTCTTCCCCAGCCGCCTGGAAATTTCATGGGCATTATTTTTAAGGACACGGAAACTGCCATAGCCGACAGTACCCAAGCCACAGATACCTACATTAACTGCTTGCAATTGAATCTCCCTGAAACAGGTTTTATCTGCTGCTATTCGCTGAAAAGAAAAGCTGCCAGATCTTCTGCCGGAACATAGCCAGGCACCATGGAACCATCTTCAAAGACCAGGGTTGGCGTTCCTGTCACGCCAAACTCGCGACCCATTTGCCATTGCTCGGCTACCGGGTTATCGCAATCGATGGGGGCAATTCGAGCACCCCTTACGGCGGTGGTGAAAATTACTTTACGATCTTCAGCACACCAGGTGGAGACCATCTTGGGATAGGTGACCTGATCCAGGCCGCTGCGGGGAAATGCCAGGTAACGTATGGTAATACCCAGTTCATTCAACTGAGGCATTTCGCTGTGCAAGCGCTGACAGAACTGGCAATCGACATCGGTGAACACAGTCAATACGGCTTTTTCCTCGCCTTCAGCCTCAAAGATGATCATGTCACTTTCATCCACCTCAGCCAAGCGTTCCAGGCGCAGCTCGTTTCGACGGTTTTCACCCAGATTCACCAGGCCATTCTGGGTAGCCTGATAAAGATCTCCAGGTATGAAAAACTGGGCATCGGCACTGGCATAGATGAGTGGGCCGTTCTGCACCCGAACTTCATATAAACCAGTAATCGGACTGGGAACGATTGCATCGATGACAATACCACTCTGGGTGCTTACGAGCACATCCCGAATAGCCGCTACTTCCGGCGTGTCATCCACGGCTGAACTCTGCAGGGACTGGGCCACTGTGAGGCTGGAAAAACTCATTAGCAGAGCTAATAAAGCGCCCATGACGGGCGCTTTGTGAAGAAGAATATATTGCATTACTGGCTCACCCCCTCTACCGAGCTCTTGTCGGCCTTAGCGGGCATTGTAGCAAGCCGCTAAGTGACTGTTCAATCAGCCTTCTTATCCAGCTTTTCGGAAATACGTGCAGCACGACCAGCCAACTCGCGAAGATAATACAGTTTTGCCTGACGAACATCACCACGGCGTTTGAGCTGGACACTTTCGATCAATGGGCTGTGTGTCTGGAAGGTTCTTTCCACACCAACACCATGAGAGATTTTACGCACGGTAAATGCAGAATTCAGACCCCGGTTACGTTTACCGATAACCACACCTTCAAAGGCCTGCAGACGCTCACGATCACCTTCCTTGATACGCACCTGCACAACAACCAGATCGCCTGGGCTAAACTCGGGCAATTCAGGTTTTAACTGTGCCGCTTCAACTTTTTGAATAATGGTGTTCTTGGCACTCATCTTTTCTTACTCCAGTTATTAATTCCAGATTAACAATTCTTGTTTTCGCTGATAAATTCATCTAACAGGGCCTGCTGTTCAGCGTTCAGTTCAAGCTCTTGCAATAATTCCGGTCTTCGTTGCCAGGTTCTTCCCAGACTTTGTTTCAATCGCCATCTGGCTATCGCCGCATGGTCGCCACTCAACAGCACTTCCGGCACTCTCATTCCGGCAAATTCTTCAGGCCGGGTGTAATGCGGACAATCCAGCAGGCCTGCAACAAAGGAATCCTCAAGGGCAGAGTCCTCATGCCCCAGCGCTTCAGGTTGCAGCCGGATAATGCCATCCATCAACACCATTGCCGCCAGTTCACCACCACTGATGACATAGTCACCCAGCGACACTTCCTCATCCACCAGCGAATTGATCACCCGCTCGTCGATGCCCTCATACCTGCCACATAAAAGCACCAGTGATTCTTCATTGGCCAGTCGGGCCAGACCTTTCTGCGTCAAGGGCTTACCCTGGGGACTCAGATAAATCACAGGAGCTTTTTTCGGCTCGCTTCCCAACTGCTCTCTGGCAGCCTGTATTGCCGCAGTGACTGGCTCCGTCTTCATCAGCATGCCGGGGCCGCCACCATAAGGCCGGTCATCCACGGTACGGTGCCTGTCTTCAGCAAACTCCCGGGGATTGGAGAATGTTAACTGCACTAGGCCCTGCTTAAGGGCTCTGCCACTGATGCCATAGTCACTCAGCGCTTTAAACATCTCCGGGAACAGGGTGACAACACTAATCTTCATCCTTTTCCCTTAAAAATCTTTTTCCCAATTTACCCTGATCAATCCCTGTTCAAGGTCTACCTGCGCAATCACCTGCTCGCGCAGATAAGGAATCAAACGTTCCTCTTCATCGATGCTCTTGGCATCGCCCTGGACCACCAGCACATCATTGGCTCCGGTTTCCAGCAAGTAGCTTACCTTGCCCAGGTCTTCACCCTGCTGGTTAATGACCCGTAATCCCTGTAACTGATACCAGTAAAATTCTGTGGCATCCAGCTCGGGCAAGCTACTTTTCGGCAGATACAAGGAACTGCCCGTATAGATTCTTGCCTGTTCACGATCATCACAGCCACTGATATGAGCAACGATGTCTTTGCCCTGGGCCTTACTCTGATCCAGAGTAAGACTCATCAGTTTTTCACCCTGCCCGTCGTGCTGCAAGGTCACAAATTTCTGATAGCCGAGAATGTTTTTCGGCGGATCGGTGAAAGAAATCAGTTTCACCCAACCCTTGACTCCGTAGACAGCTCCTATACGCGCGACCAGAACATGGTCGGCAAGCTGCAGCGCGGTCATTTAGGCAGCCGCTGAATCCTTCAGCAATCTGGCAACTCGATCACTGAGTTGAGCTCCCTGCCCCTGCCAGTATTCGATGCGTTCCGCATCAATGCGCAGACGTTCTTCACCGCCTTTTGCTATCGGGTTGTAGAAACCGACACGCTCTACAAAACGGCCGTCACGCGATTTGCGTTTGTCAGCAACCGTTAAGTGGTAAAACGGACGTTTCTTGGCGCCAGTACGAGAAAGTCTAATCACCAACATAAGTTATTGTTCCTAAAGAATAAATTCTATAAATTTTCGGACCGTTTCCGAAGCGTACACCGGCAGAAAAAGCCTGACCGGAAAAAGGCGGGTATTCTAAGGGAAAAGAGGCGCCATTGGAACCTTAACGCACTGATTTTACAAAATAAGTCTCTATCACCTGCCGGGGAATCCTCCACCAGGAAAACCACCACCCGGCGGGTTCATGCCCCCCATGCCACGCAGCATATTGGCCATTTTGCCACCTTTCATCTTCTTCATCACACGCTGCATCTGTTTGTGCTGCTTGATCAGGCGGTTGAGATCCTGAATATTGGTGCCAGAACCCTGGGTAATACGGCGTTTACGGGAACCATTCAGCAAGTCAGGATTACGCCTTTCCTGCATGGTCATGGAATTGATAATAGCCTCCATGCGAGTAAACATGCGCTCATCGACCCGCCCAGCCGCTGCCTGTGCCATGCCCCCCATACCCGGCATTTTCTCCAGCAGGTTCCCAATCCCGCCCATGTTCTGCATTTGTTGTAGCTGTTCCTTGAAATCTTCCAGATCAAAACGCTTGCCACGTTTTATTTTTTTCGCCAGCCGCTCGGCTTTTTGCCTGTCGACCTTCTTCTCAACATCTTCAATAAGGGAGAGTACATCTCCCATCCCCAGAATTCTTGATGCAAGACGATCCGGATAAAAAGGCTCCAGTCCATCAATTTTTTCACCGGTACCCAGAAACTTGATCGGCTTCCCCGTGATATGGCGAACTGAAAGCGCAGCACCGCCACGGGCATCACCGTCTGTCTTTGTCAGAATGACACCACTTAAGGGTAAGGCATCATTAAAGGCCTTGGCCGTATTGGCTGCATCCTGACCGGTCATGGCATCAACAACAAACAGGGTCTCCGCCGGCTTGAGAAGCTGATGCAGACTTTTGATTTCCTGCATCATGGCCTCATCAATGGCCAGACGACCTGCCGTATCAACAAACAGAACATCCACGAACTGTTTTTTAGCCGCAGCCAGCGCTGCCTTGACAATCTGCTCCGGGCTTTGTGACAGGTCACTGGGGAAGAAATCGATACCGACTTCCTCAGCCAGCATTTCCAATTGCTGGATAGCTGCTGGCCGGTAGATGTCAGCACTGACCACCATCACTGATTTTTTCTGGTTGTTTTTCAACCATAAGGCCAGTTTGGCAACTGAGGTTGTTTTACCTGCACCCTGCAGGCCTGCCATCAGAATCACTGCCGGCGGTACCGCCTTGAGATCCAGCGCTTCATTGGCATTACCCATCAAGGACTGAAGTTCAGTCTGGACAATTTTCAAAAAGGCCTGGCCCGGGTTCAGGCTGCTGCTGACTTCCTGGCCGATAGCACGATGTTTGACCTGCTCAATGAAGTCCTTGACCACCGGCAAGGCAACATCTGCTTCCAGCAATGCACGCCGGACTTCCCGTAAAGACTCCTGAATGTTGTCTTCGGTAATTTTGGATTTCCCGGTAATACTTTTTAGAGCACCGGACAGGCGTTCACTCAGAGTTTCAAACATCTTGACCAACTTTTATGCATGCTATTTGGAGGCCCAATTCTACAATAAAAAAGGCTTCAATGGTGTGCTCACTTGTGAGAGACTTTCGCCCATGCTAGCGACCCTTGCAGGAATCATAGCCGTCATCCTTTACCTGTCGGCGACCTGGTTCCAGAGCCAAAACCTTCTTCAAGACCGCAATCTGAAAAAAACTGTGCAGATATGCGGCTGGACTGCTTTGCTGGCACATTTTGTCAGCATGCTTGGTGTCATCAATACCGCCGAGGGTTACGATTTTGGTTTCTTTAAAATTTCAACCGTCTTCAGCTTTACCATTTCAGGCCTGATTCTGCTTAGCAACCTGAAAAAGCCGGTACAAAATCTGTTCCTGCTGATATTCCCGATAGCCATTATCAGCATAGTCTGCGCCCTTTTCGTGCCTAGCAACTACGTGCCAAATGAAAGCTATACACTGGGGGTGGCGACACATATTGTGCTGGCCATACTGGCAACGAGCATCATCACCATTGGTGCCGTGCAGGCTGTTTTCATGGCTTATGAAAATCAGCAGTTACGGCAAAGACACCACTTCAGCCTGATTCGGCACTTGCCGCCTCTGGAAACTATGGAAAGCCTGTTGTTTGAAATTATCTGGCTGGGCATCCTGCTTTTGAGTGCCGTCATCCTTACTGGCATCATGTATACCGATGATTTTCTCGGTCAGCATCTTTCCCACAAAACCGTATTCTCTATTGGGTCCTGGGTGGTTTTTGCCATTTTGCTGTGGGGAAGGCATCAGGCTGGCTGGCGCGGCACTACGGCAATACGCTGGACACTGGCCGGTTTCGGCTTCCTGATTATTGCCTATTTTGGTAGCAAGTTCGTACTTGAACTGGTGCTGAACCGCGCCTGATCAATGTTGATTTTTAGTCGTGCCTACGCAACATGAATGATCTTTCTCTGGAAAGCCTCTTTGGCATCCTGTTAACACTCATCATCATTTCAGGCTATTTTTCCAGTTCTGAAACTGCCATGATGGCACTTAACCGCTATCGACTGCGGCATCTGGTCAAGCAACAGCATCGAGGTGCCATGCGTGCCAGTAAACTGCTGGATCAACCCGACCGACTGATCGGAATTATCCTGATCGGCAACAATTTCGTTAATATTTTCGCTTCGGCAATTGCCACCGTGATTGCCGTTCGTCTCTTTGGTGATGGTGGCATCCTGGTTGCCACACTGATCCTAACCATCGTGATTCTGATATTTTCTGAAGTGACCCCCAAAACCATTGCTGCTGTTCACCCTGAAAAACTGGCCTTCCCCTTCTCCATACCGCTGCTTTTTCTGCTACGCATTTTTTACCCCCTGGTATGGATGGTCAACAAGGTATCAAATTCGCTGGTTCGCCTCTTGGGTTTTGATATGGATAGCGAGGATGCCCACCATCTGAGCACGGAAGAACTTAAAACCGTTGTATATGAAGCCGGCTCACGCATTCCGGTCCGCCACCAGGACATGCTGGTCAACATCCTGGATCTCGAAAAGGTCAGTGTCAGTGACATCATGGTTCCCCGTCATGAAGTGGTCGGCATCAACATCGAGGACAATATCGACGATATCATGCAGACCATCATGAACTGCCACCATACCCGGCTGCCGGTTTATCAGGGCAATCTTGATAATGTGGTTGGCATACTCCATATGCGCAATATCAGCAAGCTGATTGACACTGAAACGGTTAATAAAAATGAAATCATGCAGCTTACCCGTGCGAGTTATTTTGTCCCCGAAACCACTACTCTACATACCCAACTGATCAACTTTCAGAAGAAGAAACGGCGTATTGCCATGGTGGTAGATGAATACGGCGACGTGCAGGGCATCGTTACACTTGAAGACATTCTTGAAGAAATTGTCGGAAAATTCACCACGAACATGGCCGAAGAATCCGATGATATTCATCCTCAGGATGACGGTTCTTTCCTGATTGATGGCAGCGCCAATATCCGTGAGATCAATCGTGCACTAGACTGGCAACTACCAACGGATGGTGCCAAAACACTGAACGGCCTGCTGACCGACATTCTTGAAAGTATTCCGGAAAACAGTGTCGCTATCGAGCTTCCCCTGTACCGGGCAGAAGTGCTGCAGGTCAAAGATAATATGATTAAGAACGTACGTATTTGGCCACATTATCCGGTCGACGAAGTTTCCCAGAGCACTCTGTTTTAATATGCATTACTGTACCCAGTGTGGAAAAAAGCTGTCCTTGATTGTGCCTGCCGGTGATGACCGGCAACGCCATGTCTGTGGTGCCTGCGGCCACATCCATTATCAAAATCCACTCATTGTGGTCTGTACTCTCCCCTGTCATGAGGATCAGGTCCTGCTGTGTAAACGCGCCATTGAACCTCGCTACGGCTTGTGGACATTGCCAGGCGGTTTTATGGAAAACGATGAAAGCACCCACGAGGGCGCCCTGCGGGAAACGCGCGAAGAAGCCAATGCCCGGGTAGAACTGGATGATATCTACAGCCTCTACAGCCTGCCACATATCAATCAGGTACATTTGTTTTTCCGGGCAAGATTACTGGATCTGGATTTTTCTGCTGGCGATGAAACCCTGGAAACCAGATTATTCCGCGAAGCGGAGATCCCCTGGCAGGAGATAGCATTCCTGCCGGTGCAGGCCACCCTTCAACATTATTATAAGGAGTTGACTAGCGGGCAATTCGGCATGCATTGCGGTGAAATACGCATCGAAGCAGGCACTGGCAAGCGAATCATCAAGCCACTGTAGCCATGTTTGTTTCAAGCACAAAAATCACCCCTCTGAATGGCTCCAGCAAGCAAGAAGACACTGTTTTGGCTGATGAGGAAGCCCTGGAGATTCGCCTTGGCTACATGAGCGCAAAAAAACAACGCAAACATAAAAGTATTGCCCAACTGATGCGCAGCCCAGGTCAGGATATTCCTCTCAGCCTCGGTCTTCTGTTCAGCAAGAATATCATTCAATCCTCGGCACAGATCATGGATATTGACGATGCCAAGGAAAATCTCGTCCGCATTGAACTGAGCGATGATTTTATCCCAAGCTTCCAGAATTCAGATCAGCAGCATGTTCTGAAGGCTTTATTGCAGAAAGAACCAGAGCCGCTCACCGAAAACAGCCTGGAAATCCGTGCAGAATACCTTGCTGGGTTGGCAAAAAACCTCAGTATCAAACAGGATTTGTTTCACAGCACAGGAGCCTCTTCGGCCTGTGGGCTATTCGATGAATATGGCGTAGTGCTGGAAGTTACAGAAGACCTCAGGCCCCAGCATGCTTTTGATAAACTTATCGGTCAGCTCTTGCTGAAGTCTGCCTTGCCGCTGTGCAAACATGGCCTGGTTTTCAGCGGTAGCCTAGACTTTGACCTTGTGTACCGTGCTGTGCTGCTGCACTGCCCCCTGATCGCAGCCACCGGCGCACCAAGCTCACTTGCAGTCGAATTGGCGCAACATTTTGACATGTCCATGCTGGCACTGCTAACGGAAGACTCATTCAATATCTATCATGATGCCGGACACATTATCATCTAGCTAAACCAGCAGAAAGCTTCTCACTAGATTGGTGCATTTTTAAATTCTGCGCACAACTCAGTGTCCTTAAAACAGGCTGTTACCAGTTCCCCGACAGCAGCTCCATTTTAACTTCTTGTTTTGTATTGATTTTATAAAGTTGGCACGGCCTTTGAATACTATTTTAGTGCGGGAATGATTTTTGTCCCGATGTGCAATAGTTGATCTCCCTACTGAAAAGGGCCCTGTCTCCCTCCCTATCCCCAAAACCTGACAGGGTCCTTTTTTTTCAGGACAGCTCTGACAGGCAGCAGGAAAAGCGGAATCAGGTGAAACTGACCTTGCTGGCACCCTTGATACTGATCGGAAACAGAATCATCAGGATTTGCAGGACAATCAGGACATCGCGATCAATGGAATACTGTTGCAGAAATTCTGTCGGCAGATTGAGCGACACACTGATGGCAATAGCCAGTAATATCAGCAGGATTCCCCGGTACACTAGCAAGACGGTGATCAGTACAGCACCCAGAGCAATATAGAGGTAATTGGGCTCGATACCAAGCCGTTGCAGCAGCAGGGTGGTAAAGGTCAAACCCACGCTGACAAACAGAATCAGGCCTAAAAAGAATGTATTCATCGCAACCTCTACGCTTCACATGGTTTGGAGAAATAATGCAGCACTCGTTAATGAAGCTGGCTGAGGCGAATAGTAGGGATGAGATCAATTTGATACTGTTAATATCGTCACATTCTGATTCGCACAGAAACTGCAATAGATAAAAAGTGCGATGCAGGTCAAAAAACGGCAGGCTTCAAGCCTCGCCACTGACATCCTGATGCAGATGAACATCACGTTGCGGGAAAGGAATCTCAATGTGATTGGCCTTAAGCGCCTGCTGAATTGCCTGGTTGATACGGTATTTGGTGTCATACAGGCGGGCAGTCTGAACCCAGCAGCGAATTCCGATATCGATACTGCTGTCACCAAACTGGTCAATCCCTATCTGCAAATGCTTTTGCTGACTGAGGCCGGCTAGCCCCTCAAGCGCTTCACGGATCACTCTCACAGCCTGTTCCGGATCACAGTGATAGGCAATGCCAACCCTCAAATCCAGCAGGGTCGAATCCTGCGAGTTATGGATGATTTCACCGATGATATGCCGGTTTGGAATGGTGATACTCACTTCATCCTCATCACTGAGTATGGTGTAGCCCAGCTTGATTTCCTGCACGATACCGCTGACGCCATTGACCCTGATGGTATCTCCGACAATAAAAGGCCTGGCAACAATAATACTGATACCGGCCCCGTAGTTTGACAGCAGTCCCTGCACAGCGAGCCCGGCTCCCAGACCGAGGGCACCAATCGCGGCAACCAGAGGCGTAATACTGATGCCTATCTGTCCCAGCGAAATGACAGCCATCATCACAATCAGAATGACTTTGATGGTACTGGCAGTAAACCTGCTCAGGGTGACATCTATTTTTTTACCCAGCAGAAAGCTGTTGATCATGGCAGCCACTTTGGAGGCCACAAAAATCCCGATTAGCAGGACCAGCACAGCTCCCAGTAACTAGAAGCCATAGGCAACCAGATAGGAAACGATCAGTTCGTACAGTTCTTGTGCTTGCTGCAGTTCTTCACTCATTGTTCAGGTACTCATGAGGCGGGTTCTTCTTCACGGCCATCTTCATGAATCGCAAACCGCCCTCTTCTACCATGCACCTGATCATGCCGGTTCCAGGGCCAGCCACCATACTGGTCACGCTGGTAATCCGTGAAGGCCTGTTGCAACTCTTCTCGGGTATTCATTACAAAGGGTCCATAATGAGCGACCGGTTCAGCAATCGGTCTTCCCTGCAATAAAAGGAAGCGAGCGGCTGATGCGCCGGTATTACGAATGGCAAATTCATATTCCGATTTGAGATGCAAGCCGGTTCCCGCCGCAATGGTCTGCCCAGCAGCCTGGATACTGTTCCCTTCATAGAAATAAAGACGTCTATTAAGGCCCGCTTCCTCGGCTGGCAGGGTCCAGCTGGCGCCGGGAGCCAGATCAATCAACCACATGGCGACTTTGCTGTCAGGCCTGGCCGCCCAGGAATCCGGTGGTGGTGGCAGGGCTTTGGTACCATCAATTTCACCGGCAACCACTTTAATCCTGATTTTATGACCGTCTTCATCGTTTGTCTGATAAATCGGGATTTCATCATTCCAGAACATGGCGAAATGCGGTTTTGACATTTTGCTTTCTGCTGGCAGGTTCAACCAGATCTGGAAAAACAGCAAGGGATTTTCCTGCTCCTCATTGACCAAGGGAAACATTTCGCTGTGCTGTACACCCCGCCCGGTGGTCAACCATTGCACATCACCATTGCCGTAACGGCCTGCCGCTCCCATCGAGTCAGCATGATCTACCAGGCCGACAGGGACAATACTGACAGTTTCAAAGCCACGATGCGGGTGCGCTGGAAATCCTGCCACGCGCTCACCGTGATACATGCGCCAGCCATCCTTTAACTGGAAATCCTGACCAATCGGCCTGCCCGCCAGGGAAGCATCAGGGCCCAGTTCAGCATTTCCCTTGGGGAAACGGTCATTATGAAACGCACAAAACAAAAAAGGATCTGAAGTCTCCCAGTGCAATCCAAGCAAATGGGTACTGATGATGGGGTCTGACATGTGTATTTCCTCTAAGCGGACTTTCTGTAAGCGAACGTTCTAGATAATGGCAATAAACGGCGCAATGGAAAAATACGCCAAAACGACAACAATAGCCATATACAGGACGAAGCGGAAGGGATTTTCCCTAGCAATATCCCTGAAAGTACGTGCTTTGCCGGCGCGCTTCAGGGCCTCATACTCTGAACGGGCACGCCGAAAACGTTCTTCGCTGTAGGTATCCAGCAGAGCCCTTGCCCGTTCATACTCTTCTTCATGAACCAGCCAGAGTGCCGGCAGGGAAATTCCCCAGGTGCCGGCGCTGGTTTCATAAAACTCAATATCATTCGATTCGAGTAATTCGCATATCTCCCTGCGCTCATCCTCAGGTACGTAGCGGAGCTTTATCAATTGTTTTGCCATGGCTGCGCAATGTACCGCATGGCAGGCCAGGGATAAAGAACACCAAGCTGGGCCTGATTAGAAAATAGCATGGCTAAAAAAACCAATATTTGGTTTTAAATATCTTTAAACTTGTTTTTATCGTGCCAAAAAAATTGTAACTTATTGTTTTTAAATATATTAAAAAGTTGGCACGCTTCTGGCAATAAAAACTATTGAAACTGTCATTTTCAACAATAAAGGAAATAACAATGAATATATTACTGATTATTTTAGCTGCAGCGGCACTGAGCTTTGGACTGGTTGCCCTGGTGCCGCTACTCACAATCGGCGTGATTCTGTTGTTCGTGCTGGGCGGCTTCTTTATCTGGTTTTTGCCAATCCTGATTATCGCCTGTTCAGATGAAACCAGCGGCGCCGAAAAACTCTGCTGGATTCTGGCCATCGTATTTTTATCCTGGTTTGCCTGGATCTTCTATTTCTTCCTGGCACCCCTGAAAAACAACACCAGCTATCGTCACTATCATGGCTATCAATACCGATAAAGCCCTGGTGCTGTCGCCACGCAGGAGCGCAGGCACACTGCCTCTCTGGCTTGCCAGAATACTGGCACTGTTTTGCGTGATCGCTTGCCTGGTCTTGGGCCTTGCCGGACTCTTGCTGCCTATCATCCCCGGGCTGCTCTTTCTGGCACTTGCCGCGATGATTGCCGCCAGGCATATCCCTTCCCTGGACCGCTGGCTCAGAAAAAACCGGACAATGCGGAGCTATCTGGACAGCGGTCAGGGCTTTTTCAGCCTGCATTTCTTGGAAAAGATTCGCTTTGTGGCTTGGCTCTGCCTGAAAGTCTGCATCGACAGTCTGAGCTTACTGTTCCGTGTCCTTTTCAGACTGAGCACTTACCGCCCTAAAGGTTAAACGCCGGATAATTGAGGCCGTAAGTAGAGCTATAGGCTATCAGGCGACCGCAGCTAACCACGCCAATCCACAGTAAAAGCGACACCAAGGCTGAAATTCTTACCGCTACCGGCGGCGCAAGATCCATATCCCAGTGCGCGATATCCGCCAGTAAAAACCTGTGCATGAGCAGCGCATTGGCCCCTGCCAGCAGAATCAACAAGATCTTGATCTGAAAAATCGGATTGACCGGATATTCCCAGGGCGTCACAAAGAAAAACAGGATGCCGCTGCCTATGGCCAGAGCAAAGGCCAGCCAGGCAATGCGCAGAATATATCGAATGGTTTGCTGGCTGGAGATAAAACGGCCAACACCCAGCAGACGCAGATCCAGCAATATCATTCCACCAAAAAATGTGCCATAAGTAAGGACATGGATCACCTCCAGCACAGGAAAACTATAGTAACTCAGGGCAAACAGCTCGGTCAGGGGGTTTTCAGCCAGAGCCCGCGACAGACCCTGCATTGCATCATCAAACATCTACATTACCTCTTTGCACAGACTGTTTAAGCTAACGGATTCAGAGGGACATGGCTAGCGGCTATTTACAACATATGCTTTAATCCTTGCGACATTGACAGCTTAAAATGAGGTGCGCGGATGCGCTTTAATCTCCCTTCTTTCAGCAAAATTCTATTCACCGCCACAATCTGCTGTGTGCTGTTTGCCTGTGGTGGATCAGGCACTGATAACAGTACCAGCAACCTGGGACAAAGTGTCACGGCCGCAAATAACGGCATTCCTGCCGGTATCACCCTGCTGGAGCGGGTTACAGCAGATAATGATGATCTGCTGATTCCCTACAGTAAATTTCAGCTTGATAACGGCCTGACGCTGGTGATTCATGAAGATCACTCAGACCCCATTGTCCGTGTCGATGTCACCTATCATGTCGGCTCTGCCCGCGAAGAACCCCGGCGCTCAGGTTTTGCGCATTTCTTTGAACACATGATGTTCCAGGGATCCGAACATGTTGGTGATGATGAACATTTCCGCATTGTCACGGAAGCCGGTGGCACCATGAACGGCACCACCAACAATGACCGCACCAACTATTTTCAGACAGTGCCGAGCAATCAGTTGGAGACTATGCTCTGGCTGGAATCAGACCGTATGGGTTTCCTGCTGGATGCCGTGACCCAGGAAAAATTTGAAATACAGCGGGACACCGTTAAAAACGAGCGTGGCCAGAATGTGGATAACAGCCCCTATGGCCGTTTTGCCGAAGTGAATGCCGCGGCACTGTATCCACCTGAACATCCCTACTCCTGGCCGGTTATTGGTTACCCTGAAGACCTGGATGCTGCCACCCTGGACGACCTGAAGCACTTTTTCCTGCGCTGGTATGGCCCCAACAATGCAACCCTGACGGTCGGCGGTAATGTGGACGAAACTGAGGTTCTGGCATTGGTTAATCAGTATTTTGGAGAAATCCCATCGGGGCCTGAAGTGCTCGCCAATGAACTGCCGGCCGTGACGCTGGACAGCGACCGTTATGTTTCCTATGTAGATGAAAACATCCGCTTCCCGGCATTGCTGTTTACCTATCCCACCGTACCACTGGACCACCCCGACCGCGTAGCTCTGGAAGCCCTGAACAATATCATCACTGGCGGCCGTAAATCCGTTTTCTACAAGGAATTCGTACTTACCAACAAAGCCATTACAGCCACTGGTTTTGACAACAGTATGGAGCTTGGCGGTTCACTGACCCTCTACGTTATGCCCTATCCAGGCATTCCCCTTAACCAGTTTGAACAGGAAATCCGAAGCGTCTTGCAGAATTTTAATGAAAGCTCCATTTCCGATGAGGACCTGCAAATATACAAGGCTCAGCAGGAAGCAGGACTGATTAACAGCCTGGCCAGTGTCAGCGGCAAAGTGTCCCAATTGGCCTACTACCAGACCTTCTATGACAACCCCAACATCATTCCCCAGGAACTGGAAGCCATACAGAATCTCAGCAAAGAGGATGTGCTGCGTGTCTTCAATACCTATATCAAGGACAAGGCCGCCGTCATCCAGAGCATCGTTCCCGGCAGCGACCCCGAAGGTCAGGCACAGCCCGATAACTTCATGATCCCTGAACGATTGAGCCGTCTCGACAGTGAACTGGACAACCTGGAAGAACGCACCGTTGTTTCTTCTTTTGACCGTTCGGTAAAACCTGAGGCCGGTCCCAGTCCGCTTGTCATCATGCCGGAATACTGGGAAGCCGACAGTGACAATGGCATCGAATTCATCGCCACGCAAAGCACCGAAATACCGCTGGTGAATATCCGCCTGAACTTTGACGGCGGCCACCTGCTGGAATCACCGGACAAATACGGCCTGGCCAGCCTGACTGCCAGCATGATGAATGAAGGCACACAGCAGTACAGCGCCGAGGAATTTGAAATCGAGCTGGATAAACTGGGCAGCGCCATCATGGTCAGTGCCGGCCAGGAAAGCACCACTATCAGCGTGCAGAGTCTTGAACGGAATCTTGATGCCACACTGGCACTTCTGGAAGAACGCCTCTTCAATTCGGTGTTCACCGAAGAAGACCTGACGCGTCTGCGCCAGCAACAGATTGAAAGCATTGAAGCGGATAAAGAGCAGCCGAGCACCATTGCTTCAAATGTTTATCGTAAACTGGTCTATGGCGAGGAGCACCCGTTTTCTGTGCCTTCCTATGGCACGATCGCCACCCTGCAGAACATCAGCCTGGAGGATGTGGAACGCTTCAGTAGCCAGAGCCTGGTAGCACAGGCGCTGGACGTCGTGGTCATCGGCAACCTGTCTCAGCAGGAGGTCCTGGACAAACTGTCTTTCCTGGACAATTTGCTTGATGCCAATGTCATGCTGCCAGACATGCCGGCAAGCCCCGAAATTAACCAGAATACACTTTATCTGATCGACAAGGCTGCGGCACCACAATCTGAAATCCGTATCGGCTACATGAGCGAGCTTAGCTATGATGCCACCGGTGAATATTTCGAGCGCTTCCTGATGAACTATGTACTGGGTGGCGCTTTCAGCAGCCGGATCAATCTCAACCTGCGCGAAGATAAAGGCTATACCTACGGTGCCCGTAGCAGCTTTTCAGCAACCCGCTACCCCGGCCCCTTTACAGCCTCCGCCAGTGTCAGAACTGATTCAACCGCGGATTCCATTGTGCAGTTCATGACGGAAATCAGTCAGTACCGGGATGGCGGTATCAGCGCTGAAGAGCTGGCCTTTACCAAGAGTGCCATCGGGCAGAGTGAAGCACTGGATTATGAGACTCCCCGGCAGAAAGCCGTCCTGCTTGGCCAGATCATTGACTATGACTTATCCAGTGATTTTGTCATCAGGCAACAGGAAATCATCAATCAACTCAGCATTGAGCGGGTAAATGCGCTGGCACAGGAACATTTACCCCTCGAGAAGATGATTATTGTGGTGGTGGGCGACAAAGCAACGATTGAGCCTTCACTGCTGGAGCTTGGTTATAATATCGTCGAACTGGACAGTGAAGGCCAGCCACTGTAATACCCGTCAGCCAGGCTTATCATGACTCACACCTATGTCCTCACTGGCCCTGAGTCCAGTGGCAAAACAACGCTCGCAGCTGCCCTTTCAAGCTACTGGTCAGCTCCACTGTTAAGGGAATATTCCCGCGAATATCTGGAGCAAAAACGCCTGTCTGATCCTGAGTTTAGTTATCAGCAGGACGACATACTGACCATTGCCCAGCACCACTATGCACAGGAAACTGAACTGCTTAAGCAAGCCCCTGAGAGACTGGTGTGCGACACGGATTTGCTGGTCCTGATAGTCTGGAGTGAAATCAAATACAGAAACTGTGATACCTGGATATATGAAAAATTCCAGCAGAGCCTGCAGCAGCATAATCGACACTACATACTGTGTGACTGGCAGATACCCTGGGAGGCAGACGAACTCAGGGAAAATCCACAGGACCGCAGGGAACTGTTTAGACTGTATCAGGCAAAATTAAAGCAATATGGGATTATCTATACAGCGGTAGGCGGTAGCAACATGCAGCGTTTCAGACAGATTTTTGCCGCAGCATACAGACACGAATTAGAGATCAATCAACGCCAGTGAAAGATGCTTGATCTGATTTTCATCAATTTTTCCATTGATGAAGAGTCGATCCAGGATATCGGTACGCCGGGTCCATTTTTGAATCAGCAGAATCTTCTTTACCTGCTCCTCATTCAGGTATCCCAGTTCCACCGCCACATCACCAAACAGGCCTCCTGTCTGTTCCTGAAGCTCCAGCGGATTGTTTATCTGCTCCATATCCAACAGGCCCAGTTTGAGACATAGGGCACCAAGTGTGGTACCGACTCTGGCCCAGTTGCCCAATTGCGGTCTGTCTTCCTCGGGTAGATTAAGCTCTTTTAGAACATGCTCGATATAAGCTTCAGTCCTTTTGCCCATAACAATACTTGCTTCCTGTTAAGTCCGACTCAAAAGTCCTCGGATTGATAATGCCAGAATCGCTTAGTTTAAATATCTTCAAGCACGTGTATGGATTCGCACCATGTAAACCCCTGTAAACACTGGGGTTAAACATTGTTCAATTATACACTCAATAATCCAATCCTTGTCATGCCCTTGAAAAAAGACTGTGCCTGTACTACATTGCCTCACATCCTGAGGGGTGGCCACGGCCTGAGATGTATTTTAACAAACCCTTTGAACCTGAACCAGTTAATACTGGCGTAGGAATAGGATCGGCCACAGTTCCATGGCTGCTTCCCGACTCCGCCAGCCCTTTAGCGCGCGGAATGACATGTCAAAATATTTTATAAGCTTCACATCCTGCCTCTTGCTGAGCAGTTTTCTATATGCACAGCAGTCTGCTGATATACAGGAAATTATTGTCACTGCAGATTTTCGTCAGCAAAACCTGTCCAATATTTCAAATAGCATCAGTGTACTGGATGATTCCTTGCTTGAGGACCAGCATATCAGTCACCTTGAAGAAGCTCTATACCATGCCCCTAATGTGAACTTTTCAAGCGGCAGTAACCGGGCACGTTTTTATCAAATCAGGGGCATCGGAGAACGGGGTCAATTCAGCGAACCTCTGAACTCCTCCGTCGGCCTGATGATTGACGGAGTGGATTTCTCCGGCGCCGGCAACGCGGCATTGCTCTATGATGTGGAACAGGTGGAGATATTGATGGGGCCACAAGGTACCCGCTATGGCTCCAATGCACTGGCAGGCCTGATCAATATACGCTCAAAGGATCCTACAAGCGAAGCGGCCTATGGACTAAAAATCGATCTGGGAAATTATAATTCAAGAGGCCTGGCTGCTTACCTCAGCGGTCCATTGAGCCAGACCCTGCAGTTTCGCCTCAGTGCACAGCGATCCCGCTCTGACGGATTCAGTCAGAACCTGTATCTGAAGCGCCCGACTAACCAGCGTGATGAATCCCTGCTGCGCGGTAAACTGCGTTGGCAAGTCTCAGATGACATACAGTTTGACCTCAGTCTTTCACGTGTCGACCTGGATAACGGCTACGATGCCTTCTCACTGGATAATATCCGCGACACGCTATCCGATGAGCCCGGTTTTGATCGTCAGACCTCGGATTTTATGAACAGTACACTGCACCTTGGTGGCTTCCGTCTGGCCCAGATTGAACTCATTGGCGCATTCTCGGACTCCAATATTGATTATGGCTACGACGAAGACTGGAGCTATATTGGCCTGCATCCTTTTGAATATTCTTCCACCGACCGTTATCTGCGTGAACGCGACAGCGCAAGTGCTGAAATGCGCTTTCTTTCCAGAGAGAACAGCCAGCTGTTTGCAGGCAGAACATCCTGGGTACTGGGTCTTTTCCACCTGCAGCAAGAGGTATCCCTGAAGCGCCTGTATACCTATCTGACTGAGCCTTTTAGCAGTCGCTACCAGATTAATCGCAGCGCCATTTTTACCGACACCAGTACCGAGCTGAATTCGCGCTGGTCACTGGATCTTGGTCTTCGTCTGGAACGCTTTGATGCAGAATACCTCGACAGTTCAAGCCTTTTATTCAAGCCGCAAGACAATCTGCAAGGCGGCAAAGTAAGCCTGAATTACCTGATGGGTGAATCCTCCTTACTCTATCTGAGCGCAGCGCGCGGTTATAAGGCCGGAGGCTTCAATACGGATGGCAGCCTCGATCCTGATCTACGCGAGTTTGGTGATGAGCGCTTGTGGAATTACGAACTCGGGTTTAAAGGCGCTTTTGATAACAACCGTCTTCAGCTGAGCTCCGCGCTTTTTTACATGGACCGCAAAGCTGTACAGATAGCCAGTTCCACCACACGTCTGCGTGCCGATCTCAGCACCGCCTTTATCGACTATATTGGCAATGCAGCCCAGGGCAGGAATGTCGGGCTTGAGCTGAACGCCAACTGGCAGCCAAGCAACGATTTAAACCTGCAGGCTGCCCTTGGCATGCTTAAAACACGTTATGAAAATTTCATAAACTCCGCCGGTGATAATCTGAGCGGACGTGCGCAGGCACACGCCCCTTCTTATCAGTTTTCACTGGGAGCCACTTATTCACTGAACGCAAACCTGGACGTCAATATCAGCATCCAGGGCAAAGACCGCTTCTATTTTTCTGACAGTCATAATATCGAATCAGACAGCTATGCCCTCTGGCATGCCAGTATTGACTGGCAATTCGATAAGTGGCTTGTCAGCCTGTGGGGCAGGAATCTGGGCGACAAGGGTTACAGTGTGCGCGGTTTCTATTTTGGCAATGACCCGCGTGACGCCTACACCCCCAAAGGCTATACTCAGCTCGGTGAGCCCCGCCGCATCGGCCTCAGCCTTTCAGCTGATTTTTAATACTTTCTCTGCCTGTATCTCAGCAGCTTGATTCTCAGGACAGCCGCTTTTGAAATAATGCTATCTATCTCAAACTAAGTGTATTTCTTAAGTTTTCCTTAAGTTTTCACCCCTAAGCTTTGCCCTACTAAATCAGCATTGGGTAGAGCAATGACGACAAGCATCATCAACACAACCAGCACGGTTTTTACACCACAGGAAAAGCGCAGAAATTCGCTAATGAATAAACTGCTGTCCCCCTTGCCTGAATACGACCTCTGTCTGCCTGATTCTCCTGACAGACAGGAAGTTGAAGCATTTACACAAAAACGCTTCGAGGACACTTACGGCGCCACTATCAGAGAGTTTTACCCCGTGATTCTGACGATGCGCTGTTTTGACAATCTCTCAGGCACAAGCGGTATGCGGGTTGCCAGCCAGCAAGCCCTGTTTCTGGAGCACTATCTGGACAAACCGGTTGAAAGCCTGCTGTCGGAAAAACTGAATACGCTGGTACAGCGTCAGTCAATCGTGGAGATTGGTAACCTGGTGAGCACCCAGCGCGGCGCCAGTCATTTGCTTTTCTTGCTGTTCACCTCTTTGCTGCATCAGGCAGGTCACGAATGGATCTGCTTCACGGCAACTCAGGCGCTGCGTAACAATCTCAGTAAACTGGGCTTTGAATTTACCTTCCTGGGAGATGCAGAGCCGAACAAGCTGGACGCAAAGTCAGTCGAGGACTGGGGCAGCTACTATGCCAACAAACCCCAGGTGCTGGTGGGCAACCTGAAGGGCGCCATGGCTGTAATCCAGTCGCGCCCCCTTTTTAGGCGGGTGTATCGCCTGTATCGGCATCGAATCAACTACCTGGCCAGAGAGTTCCGGGCAACACGGCATGCTTGATCTCATCGATACTCTGGACAGCGCTTCTGCTGGCAAAGTACTGCTGCAGGATAAGACCCGGCAACTTGATGGCCCTGGACTGATCCAGGCTATCGAGCGTCTCGGCCGGACTCTGAAGAAGCTTAATATAAAAAAACTGTCACTTTATGCAGACAATTCCATTGACTGGGTCCTCGCTGATCTTGTCTGCCAGAAGCTGGATATCTGTCTCTTGCCACTGCCTGCCTATTTCACGGCCGCGCAATTAACACACGCCATTCGCAGCAGCGGCATACAGCATATTCTTACTGACCAGGCCGAGCCCTTGAGCGCCATGCTGCCGGAACTCAAATTACAGCGAGTCTATGACTATTCCAGCCGTCTGTGTTTTCTGGGCACGGATGCAATTGATCCTGCTGTGGAACTACCCCAGCAAACCCAGAAAATAACTTTTACCTCAGGCTCAACGGGACAGTCCAAAGGCGTCTGTCTCAGCAAGGTACAGCAACTCAGCCAGGCCTCTGCACTGATGGAAAGTACCGGAATTCGTGAACCTGTGCATCTGTGTGCCTTACCACTATCAACCCTGCTGGAAAACATTGCCGGTATTTACGCCCCCCTGCTGGCCGGCGGCCTGGTGCATTTACCATCACTGAATGACCTGGGGTACCAGGGTAGCCGCCTGACAGATCCTCAGGCCTTTCTGAATTGTCTGTCCAATACTAAACCGGACACCCTGATTCTCATTCCGCAATTACTCAGCTTGCTGGTTCAGGCTGCCCGACAGGGTTGGGCAGTTCCCCCTTTTAAGTTTGTTGCCGTCGGTGGCAGCAAGATCTCAGCTGAATTGATCGGGCAGGCTCGTCAACTCGGGATACCGGCCTATGAAGGTTATGGGCTCTCGGAGTGCGCTTCTGTCGTCAGTTTGAACACCCCGCTAAAGGACCGAAGCGGCACCTGCGGACAGGTACTGAATTCGCAGCGGGTCACCATTGAAAATGGCGAAGTTCTCATTAGCGGCAATACCATGCTGGGCTATATCGGCGACTCTGAAGACTGGTACCCCTCACAGATCCATTCAGGTGATCTGGGCCACTTGGATGAACAGGGTTACCTGCATATTGATGGGCGTTGCAAAAACATCCTTATTTCTTCTTATGGCAGAAACATTTCCCCGGAATGGGTAGAAAGCGAGCTACTGGCTTCCCCCCTGCTCAGTGAGGCTGTGGTATTTGGAGATTCACAGCCTTACTGCGTTGCGCTTGTTTATCCGACCAGCCCAGCTGTCAACGAAGAGCAGCTTAGCCAGGTGATTCATGAGGCAAACAGAAAATTGCCGGATTATGCCCGAATCAGGGCCTGGCATCGCCTGAGCGGCCCCCTTTCCGGTCTGCCGGATCTGATGACCAGTAATGGCAGACCGCGCCGGGAGCAGATTCAGGAATATTTTCCCGCCGCCATTGAGCAGTTGTTTCAGCAAGGTCTGCATGCCTGCTCTTCAACACAAACCAAGGATAATGCTGCATGAGCTTCTACCAGAAACTGATAAATGAGAGCGCCGGGCAACAGCAGTACCTGCTGAGTGCTCCTGTTATACAACGCTGTTTTCAGGCAGATATCTGCCTGGATGATTATCTGGGTTTTCTCCTACAGGCCTTTCATCATGTCAAACATACGGTGCCGCTGCTGATGAATGTCGGTGCCCGTTTGAGCCAAGAAAAGGAATGGCTGCGTGTTGCTGTTGCTGAATACATCGAGGAAGAAATGGGGCACCAGGAGTGGATTCTGAATGATATTGCTGCCTGTGGTTATGACAAGGAAACTGCCCGTCAACTCCCCCCCTCGCCCCAAACAGAACTCATGGTTGCCTATGCCTATGACATGGTAAATCGCATCAATCCTCTGGGATTCTTTGGCATGGTACACGTCCTGGAAGGTACCAGTATCAATTTGGCTGACAAGGCCGCCGACATCATTCGGGAAACACTGGGCTTGCCCCGACAGGCTTTTACCTACCTATATTCACATGGCTCACTGGATCAGGAGCATGTCCGTTTCTTCGAAGGCCTGATGAACCGCATCACTGATCCGGACGAACAGAACCTGATTATCCACAGCGCCAACATGTTTTACCGTTTATACGGTGATATTTTCCATCATCTTGGTACCGAACATGGTATCCCTGCTCTGACGCAGGAGAAAAACTATGCAGCTCACTAACAAGCGTATTCTGGTCACAGGTGCTTCCGGCGGTATTGGCAAGGCACTTTGCCGCTCGCTGGAGCAGCATAATGCCAAGCTTATTTTAACCTGCCATAACCAGCAGATGCTGAACGAACTCAAGCAGTCACTGGGCTATACACATCAATACGAGCTTGCCGATATTAGTCGGCATCAGGGCCGGGAACTGATAGTTAAAGCCTGTGAGCAGATCGGCGGCATTGATGGCCTGATCAATCTTGCAGGCATCATGGATTTCAATTTATTTGAATCCCAGTCAGCGGAACTGATCAGCAAAACCCTGGAGATCAATACTCTGGCGCCCATCTTGCTGTGCCATAGCCTGCTGCCCCAGTTAAAAAGCAAGACAGAGGCCTTTGTCCTCAATGTCGGCTCCATTTTTGGCAGCATCGGCCATCCGGGCTTTACCGTTTATTGTGCCAGCAAGGCAGCTATAAAAGGATTCAGTGAAGCCCTGGCTCGGGAACTCGCAGATACATCCGTGTCAGTTGCTTATATTGCGCCTCGCGCCACCAATACCCGGCTCAATAACAGCAAAGTAAATGAACTGAACAAGGCTCTGGGCAACAAGACCGATTCTCCAGAATACGTTGCCGCACAGATAATTCATTTGTTAGAGAAAGGGCAATCTCTGCGTTACCTCGGGTGGCCGGAAAAACTGTTTGTCAGGCTCAATGCCATCTTTCCATCAATCGTGCACAAGGCGCTGGTTGGAAAATTAAAAATCATCAAGCAATTTGCCAATTCCTAGGGAGGCGCCATGACTGATAAATTACGCTTGTTACTCTTGACCTTATGTTTACCTGCAACGCTGGTCTTTGCAGATCTGGACAGCGATATTGCACACTTGCAGGAGCGCTGGGCCGAAGTCAATTACCAGCTGGAAAGCAATCTGCAGGAAGATGCTTTCGAGCAGTTAAGTATCGAAGCCATGGCGGTGACCGGGCAGTATCCGGATTCAGCAGCAGCCTGGATCTGGAGTGGTATCATCAAGTCGACCTATGCAGGTGCCAAGGGAGGTCTCGGTGCCCTTTCACTGGCCAAGGACGCCAAAGCGGATCTTGAAAAAGCCATGGAGATTGATCCCCAGGCACTGAGTGGTTCTGCCTATACCAGCCTTGGCACACTTTATTACAGCGTGCCTGGATGGCCAATTGGTTTTGGTGATGATGATTATGCCGAGGAACTTTTACTGATGGCACTAGATCTAAACCCCAACGGTATCGATCCCAACTATTTTTATGCTAGCTTTCTCGCCGACGAAAGGCGTTATGATGAGGCAAGGCAATATTTGATGAAAGCACAGCAGGCTCCTGCTCGACCCAATCGAGCACTGGCTGATGCTGGCAGACAGCAGGAGATTACCGAGCTGCTGCTGGAAATTGCCGATGAATAACAACGATGCAGATATTACTGGTAGAAGATGATCGCCCCCTGGCTCAAGGACTACAAAAAGCCTTACAGCATCATGGCTATACCGTTAACCATGTCGCTTCTGGGCAACAGGCTCTGCATGTCATAAAGACGGAACGCCCCGATATCCTGGTACTGGATATCGGTCTGCCGGATATCAGTGGTTTGAGCATCCTCAAGCAGCTGCGAGACAAGGAAGACATGCTGCCGGTATTACTGCTTACCGCACGCGACTCAACCGATGACAAGGTTGCCGGGCTGGACAGTGGTGCCGATGATTATCTTCCCAAACCCTTCGACATGACTGAGCTTCTGGCACGGCTTCGGGTGCTGGAAAGACGCCTGGCCAGCATCAAAAGCACGGCCATTTCCATTGGCGATGTCTGTCTTGATACCATCCAGCAAACTGTGAGCTATCAGGGAAATACAGTGGAACTGCCCCGCCGTGAATACATGCTCTTGAAGAACCTGATGGAAAATGCAGGCCGTGTACAAACTCGGGAAACACTGGAAACCCGACTTTATAACTGGGGCGAAGAAGTCAGCAGCAATGCGCTTGAGGTACATATCCATCATTTAAGAAAGAAGCTCGGGGATGATTTCATAAAAACCATCCGTGGTGTTGGCTATAAAATAAACACCGAGACACGCTAGTGGGCTCCATCCGATTCTTTTTAATCACCGGTGTGCTGGCAATTCTCACCCTGTTCAATTTCCTTGCGGCCTTACGCGGCTATCAATCCAGTATGGCCGAAGCGGAAATTCTCTTCGACAACGAGTTGCTGGATCTGTCCAGACTGGTAGCTAACCTGGATTTTTCCCAACTCCCCGAGGGTTTCCGCCTGGGCAATAATCTTGCCTTTCAGGTCTGGCAACATGGTGAGCTGCTGGGGTCAACGGATCATGCGCCTGAAGCAGCCATGGTCGCCTTCAATCAGGGCTTTGACTATGCCAATTTTGATGGCTTTCGCTGGCGAACCTATGTTCGCTTTCAGGAACAGACAGAACTGTGGGTCATGGTGGCTGAACGTACCGATTTGCGCTTCATTCTGGCTGAGAATGTTGTTCTCGAATCCATCATACCGATCCTGCTGGGCATCCCCTTAATCGGCCTGCTTATCTGGTTCATTGTCAGCCAGGGCTTACGACCCCTTGAACTGCTTTCCACGGAACTGCGTAACAAACACATCAACGACCTGACCCCCATCGACTCCCAGACGTCAAAAAAGGAATTACATCAGGTAATCCACTCGCTCAATGCACTTTTTCACCGCCTGGAACAGTCACTGGAACGTGAAAAACGATTTTCGGCAGATGCCGCGCATGAATTGCGCACGCCGATCAGTGCCCTGAAAATTCAGCTGCACAACCTGCAACAGGAAATAGACAGTGAAGCTGAATCGTTCCAGGAGTTGCAGGCCGGCGTGGATAGAATGCAGCATCTGATTGAGCAACTGTTATCCTTGTATCGGATGACGCCTGACCAGTTTACCGCGAACAGTGAAGCTATCGACCTCTATGCCCTGACCAAAGAGCTGGTCGCCCGGGAGTATTCGCAGTTTGAAGATAAACAGCAACAAGTGCAGGTGGAAGGTACAGAATCCTTTATTGTTGGAGAAAAATTTGCGCTGGAAACACTGATTAGCAACCTGCTGTCCAATGCCAGCAAATACACCCCTGAAAAGGGTAATATCGACGTTTCAGTCAGCCCTCAGAACAACGAAATCTGTCTTCTCGTGGAAGATGATGGCATGGGAATTCCGGAAGCTGAACGAGAAAGGATATTTGAACGATTTTATCGTTCTAATCTGGATAGCAGCGCGCAGGTACCAGGCTGTGGTCTGGGACTGACCATCGTTAAACATGTGGTTGATCTGCATCAGGCAAAGTTGAGCCTGGATGCATCAGGTTTTAGCAGCGGAAGTCGATTCACGATATGTTTCAAAAAAAGATGAACTCAGCAAAACCAACACCCTCCTCTTTGTATCGTGCCCTCCTGCTTTTGTTGGCCTCGAGTCTTAGCATGAAGCTATGGGCTGCTGACCAGGAAATTGAAATCGTCATCCGCGATCACTTGTTTTTTCCTTCCATGATAGAGGTCCCCGCCAATCAGAAAATCAGATTACTGATCATCAATGAAGATCCAACGCCTGAAGAATTTGAAAGCTATGAACTTAACCGGGAAAAAGTCATCCCGGGTAATACCCGTACAGTCATCTTTGTCGGCCCACTGGCGCCGGGAGAGTACCCCTTCTTTGGTGAATTTTACCCGCGTACTGCACAGGGAAGGATTATAGTCAGGTAAACCATGTTTCTAGATACTGTCATTCTCGTCCTGCAGGAAATTCTCGAAGCCGCACTGATTATCAGTATACTGCTGTCACTGACCGGTCATTTTCGTCGTTACTGGGGAGAAGACTTTAGTCTGGGTCATGGCTGGATTGGAGTATCGCTCGTACTGGGTAGCCTGGGCGCATGGATCTATGCTGCCTATACCCCGTCAATCACACTCTGGTTCGATTATGTTGGCCTGGAAATCGTCAATGCCCTAATACAGATACTGATTATCATTTTCCTGCTTTTCCTGTGCTATGGCCTCAGCCTGAAACGTTTGCGAGATATCGCCTGGTTCAATCTTTTTGTCGGCTTTTGTATCACCCTGGTAGTGGCACTTGGCATCATTCGCGAAGTATCGGAAATCATTATTTACTGCATAGGGATCCTGTCACAGCCAAACAATTATTCACCTGTGCTGCTAGGCAGCTTTATCGCACTGGGGATCGGTGCCAGCAGTGGCATAATCCTTTATTACCTTTTAACAAACTTTCCTGGCTTCTGGGGGCTGAGATTGAGCATGTTGTTACTGGCCTTGTATGCCGGCAATATGGCTTCACAGGCCAGCCTCCTGCTGATACAGGCTGACTGGTTGCCCTATACGCCTGAATTGTGGGACAGCTCATTCCTAATACCTGAATTCACTGTCAGCGGACAACTGCTTTACGCCCTGGTTGGTTACGAAGCCAATCCTTCCATTCTACAGGCTGGCCTGTACAGCTTTGCCGTACTGATTATTCTCGTCAGCCCGCTGTTCCGGATGTGCTGGCAACAAAAACAACCCATATCAGCGTAACATAAATGTATAAATCCAAACTGTTTGTAATTTCCTGTCTGACACTGGGTCTGCAAATAACAGCGAGCAGCCGGGCACTGGCCGATGGCTCCGTGGTCGACAAGGTCTATCACCCTTATGTAGATGCACTTGAGATGGAGCTGGAATACCGCAGCATAATCCAGGACAGGCAGTCACGCTGGGAAACTCCAGCACAGTTCCATAAGTTATCACTGGGACGATCATTTTCAGACAATTGGTTTGGCGAGTTTTATCTGGTTGGCGAAAAATCCCGCGACGGCAGTTTTAATATCGAAGCCTATGAAGTGGAAATCAAATGGCAGTTAAGCGAACAAGGTGAATATTTTGCCGACTGGGGTCTATTGTTCGAATATGAAAACGAAACTGACAAAGATATTGAAGAACTCACAGTGGGCTTGCTGGTTGAAAAGGAGCGGGGCCGCTGGAGTGACACCGCCAACCTGAAATTGATTCAGGAATGGGGTGATGATATTAACGATGAACTTGAAAGCACCTTTGCCTGGCAATCCCGCTATCGCTATTCTCAGTCTCTGGAACCCGGGATTGAGTTTTATGCTGGCCAGACAGCTGTAGGACTGGGGCCTGTTATCCAGGGCGGACTGACTGTGGGCATCCGCAAGAACCTGCACTGGGAAGCGGGGCTGATTCTCGGCTTGGATGAGAAAAGCCCCGACCAGAGTTTCCGTTTTATGCTGGAATACGAATTCTAGATCATCAGCGGCGCTGTATTTCAGAGCACCCTGGCAATGGCATCCACCAAGTAATCAATGTTGGCCTTGTTAATACCGGCGACATTGATACGGCTGGAATTCACCAAATAAACAGAGTAATCACTGATCAGTTTCTGTACCTGCTCGACGCTCAGACCGAGAAAGGAAAACATGCCTTTTTCGCGTTCAATAAAGGAAAAATCAGCATCCACGCCGGCTTCTTTGAGTTTGCTGACCAGCTCCCTGCGAAGACCGTTAATCCGGTCACGCATCTCGGTCAATTCATTCAACCACTCGGTTTTGAGCTGCGCATCCCTGAGAACGATTTCCACCAGAGCAGCCCCATGTGAAGGCGGCATGGAATAAATCTGTCGTGCCGTTGACAGAATTTGTGACTGTGAAGCACTTACCTGCTCGGCAGTTTCACCCACCAGCGTGACCGCACCGGTGCGTTCACGATACAGACCAAAATTTTTTGAGCAGGAGGAGGCAATCAGTAATTCAGGCAAACGTTCCGCCAAGAGGCGCAAGCCGCTGACATCTTCTTCCAGACCATCACCGAGCCCCTGATAAGCCAGATCGATAAAAGGCGTAAACCCCTGTTTTTCAGCCGCTTCTGCAACTGCCTGCCATTGTTCCTGACTAAGGTCTCCGCCACAGGGGTTATGACAACAGCCGTGCAGAAGAACGAGATCCCCCTTGCCTGCCTGCTTTAGGGTATCCATCATCTGCTCAAACTGAATTTCATGTGTTTCGTAGTTGTAGTAAGGGTATTCCTGCAAGACCAGCCCGGCAGAACTGAGCAGAGGCACATGGTTCGCCCAGGTCGGGCTGCTCACCCAGGTTTTGGTGTTTGGGAAGTTTTTGCTGACAAATTCGGCAATTACACGCAATGCGCCGGAACCACCTGGTGCCAGCACACTGCAGGCACGTTTATCAGACAGTGACGCACTGTCTTTTCCCAGAATCATGAGAGCCGTTTCACTGAGAAAACCTTCCGGACCAGCCTGAGCGATATAGGATTTGGAATCTTCTGAATTCCATAAGAGCTGCTCGGCTTTTTTGATGGCGGAAACCACCGGAGTATTGCCGCTCTCATCTTTATAGACACCAACACCCAGATCGATTTTGTTGGGATTGCTGTCTTTTTTATAGGCCGCAGACAAGCCAAGAATGGGGTCAGGCGGACGCCGTTCAATTTGTTGAAACATCTTAATTTTCCGTTACAAATATAGAATAGTTGGGCAGGTGCCGCCCTATTATATCAATAAGCTGAAAGCGCGAAAACAAATCTTGCGTGTCGAAAACTTTTCATTGTGTCGGGCAAGAATCAAAGTTGCTGGTTCATCTGGGCGACTTTCTCACGCAGGCTTTCCTTGTATTCATCCAGGGTCTTGGCCACGGCTGTATCGAAGGCGCCGATAATTTCTGCGGCCAGGATGCCGGCATTTTTAGCGCCGTCCAGCGCCACGGTTGCCACCGGAATGCCTGCTGGCATTTGCAGAATGGATAGCACGGAATCCCATCCATCAATTGAATTGGAGGATTTTATCGGTACGCCGATGACCGGCAAGGTGCTCACGGATGCCACCATGCCTGGCAGGTGGGCGGCTCCGCCGGCTCCCGCGATAATGACTTGCAGGCCTTTATCACGAGCTGATGCTGCATAATCCATCATGGCCTGAGGGGTGCGATGGGCACTGACAACAGAGATTTCATTTGCGATACCGAATTCATCCAGAATATCAGCAGCCGCCTGCATAATGGGCAAATCCGAACGGCTTCCCATAATAATTCCGACTCTTGCATTACTCATGAATCAGACTCCTCCTGTGGCAAGCTGACTGCCTTAATGGTTTGCTTGACCTGCTCAACTTTACTGATCAGATTAGTGCGGTCTTCATCCACAATCGTGATATGCCCCATCTTGCGCCAGGGTCGGGTTTCAGCCTTGCCATACAAATAAAGATGCACACCGGGGATAAGCAGCAGACTATTGAGCCCCGTGTAATGTACTGGGCCAGTATAACCTTCTTCTCCCAGCAAGTTTACCATCGCCGATGGTTTGTTAATCGCGGTAGAACCTAGCGGCAGATTCAGAATTGCCCGCAGCAGCTGCTCATACTGTGAAGTGACATTGGCATCGATGGTCTGATGTCCGCTGTTATGAGGTCTTGGTGCGACTTCATTAACCAGCACTTCGCCACTGCGGCTGATAAACATCTCCACTGCCAGAATGCCGACAATATCGAGTTTTTCTACCAGCTTCTTGGCAATGTCGATTGCCTGATTCTGCAAAGTATTGCTCAGTGTGCTGGGGGAAATCAGGTAATCCACCAAATGGTAGTCGGGATTAAACACACACTCGACGATGGGATAGATAGCAATATCCCCGTGCGCATTGCGTGCAGCAATAACGGATATTTCACGATCCATGTCCACCGATTTTTCCAGCAGACCGGGTGCGTCAAACGCCCTTTGAATTTCATCAACACTGTCCAGACGCACCACGCCACCACCATCATAGCCACCCCGACCCAGCTTGTTAAAAGCCGGCAGAAAATCACGGTGTTTCTCGATATCAGCCTTGCTATCCACCAGCACGAAATCTGCTGTTGGAATTCCCTGCTCCTGGTAGAACTGTTTCTGCTTGCGCTTATCCTGAATGATGTCGATAACTCGCGGCTGAGGGTAAACCGGCAGGCCTTCATTTTCGAGCTGCTGCAGTGCGGCAACATTGACGTTTTCAATCTCTATCGTCAGCAGATCAACCTGTTTACCGAAGGCATAAACCGTATCGAAGTCAGTCAGTTCACCTTGCACAAATTCATTGGCAAGGCCACGGCAGGGAGCAACAGGAGATGGGTCCAAAACGCAGGTATCGACATCAAGGTTCGGGCAGGCCTGGATCAGCATCCGGCCCAGCTGGCCGCCACCGAGAATACCCAGTTTGAAATCCTTGTAGAATGCTTTCATGTGCGCTCTGGACGCCCTTTAATCATGAAAAGCGGCGCATCTTAGCAGGAAAATATCAGGAGTGCGATAGCTGGGCAGGCGGCTATGTAAAAGGGCTGGCTAAAACCCGTTGACTCTGTTCAGGATATACACAGCCAGTGCCTTGATGGTGGCAGCATCCAGCACGTCAGCCCAGGCGGGACAGACCCCCATACGGCCATTTTGCAGGACATCAAAAACTTCCTGTCCGGTGGATCCGAAAAGCCAGACATCATCCGTCAAATCCGGCCCACCAAAAGGTTTGAAGCCACTACCATCTGTACCATGACATTCCACGCAAACCGGCCAGATTGATTCTGCAGCTTCCACGGCAAAGGGATTAACATCTTCCCCGCTGAGATAGAATACATAATCCACCAGGTTATTGAGCATATCTTCATCCATTCCCAGCTGCCCATAAGCCGGCATCTCTGAATAGCGGGTATCCGGGCAGGCCCCGTAGGTCTTTATTGCATCATCACAGTTTTCATTACGAACGCCATACAGTATGGTCTGCATGATCTCCAGCATGGGTTCGACTTCCGTCATTTCGAACCCCGTCACTCCCCATATCCATTCATAATCCACCAGATTCGGCACCCCGACATCTCCTGTCAAATCTGCTCCATGACAGGCCGCGCAATGCTCATCAATCGCGGCTTCTGCCAAGCCGTTGGTATAGCTCAGCAAATCGGCATCCGCTCGAATAACCTGCGGAGAGGCAAGCAGTAATTGCTGTGCCAGCTCCTCATTCTGTGCCTGCACGGCCAATGGAAAAAAGGATACAACTATCAGGCAAAAAACCTGAATCAGGCGAAGCCCCAGAAAACTTAAATGTAGATTCAACATAAGCAGACCTATTCAACCCCGTTAACGATGACAGTAGAGCAAGACGTGAAAGTGCAACAGGCATTTAACTGCCATCTTTGACAAACATCAAGTGGCTGCTGGGCATACCCTGAAAGACAGCATCAGAAACTTCTGTTACTGAGCCAGACTGACTGGTAAGGGCCAAGCACAATATACTCCTGCCCTTCAGGCAATATTTCACCGGAAATCAGATCCAGCCAACTATCCGTGGTAATCAGGTTAATGCTGCTCAGTGCTATGCTTTGTTCAGCATCCGAAATGTTATGCAAACAGAAAATACTCTGGTCTCGTAAAATACTTTGCCGCCAAAAAGCGAAGACCTCGTCGCCGACATGCAGGGTAAACATGATGGCATTGGGATGGAAGGCCGATTGTTTTTTGCGAATAGCGATCAGCCGTTTGAGTTCATTTAATATTCGTGCATGATGTGTATCTCCCTGCAGGCGTCCTTCTATTTCATCCAGTTCCCAGACATGCCGATTGATGGCGCGCTTGTTATTGGTGGCGGCCAGCTTTGCATGATCATTTTGGGTACCCAGCAGACTGTGGATGTAAAATGCCGGCACCCCTTCCAGAGAGAGCATAATCCGGTGAATACAGATAAAGCGCTGCTCCTGTAGCCCGTCATCTGGATTTTTCAGGGTTCCCTTCATGGCATCAAATAAACTGATGTTGATTTCATAGGGACGCACTTCGCCGTCACTACCCAGGCTACGCCAGGACACACTACCACCAGCCGTTTCCATCACGGCGATCAAATGCTGTATCTGCTCTTCACTGACCAGGCCTTCGAGTGGGCGCAGGCCGATGCCGTCATGCGAGGCGATAAAGTTAAGAAAGCTCGTCCCTTTTTGCGCCGGCGGCATGCTCATGATCCAGCTTTTCAGTGCATGGCAATTGCCACTTACCATGGTGTGCAGTAACAGTGGCGGCAGGGAAAAGTTGTAGATGATGTGTGCCTCATTGGCATTACCGAAATACGACAGGTTCTCCCGGTTGGGAATATTGGTTTCAGTGATAAGAATCGTACCGGGCCGGTAATATTCAATCAGGCAACGCAGCAAACGGACAAGTTCATGCGTCTGGTCCAGATTCAGGCAACTGGTACCCGCTTCCTTCCACAGAAAGGCCACCGCATCCAGCCGGAATATCTGCACTCCCCTGTCCAGGTAGAGCTTGATTATGCGAAGCATTTCTATGAGCACTTCCGGATTACGAAAATCCAGATCTACCTGGTCGTGACTGAAAGTACACCAGACATACTTCAGACCCTCGCTGGTATGCACTTCCCGTAACAAGGGTGTAGCACGTGGACGCACAACCTGGGAGGTGTCGTAATCCTTGTCCACGGTGAAGAAGTAATCTTTGCCAGGCGATCGGCCCTGTTTAAACTGGCTGAACCACTGGCCCACTGAGGAGCAGTGATTGATCACCAGGTCTGCCATCAGCTTGAATTTACGGGCTATCTGGTCGACATGGTCCCAGCTGCCGAATTGCTCATTTACCCTTGTATAGTCAATCACGGAAAAGCCGTCATCAGAGCTGAAAGGGAAAAAAGGCAGTATATGTACCCAGGTAACAGTATCGGCAAAATAGCGGTTCAGAAAATAGTCCAGTGTTAACAGGGGGGCTTCACCCTGCCTGACAAAGGTGTTGGCATAGGTGATCAGCGCAATGTCCTTTTCACACCAGTTATTTTTTAACCAGCGGGGTTTGCTGAGATGCTCCTGCAAGTCCATTGTTTCCAGCAGATGCTGACACAAAGCGGCAGCATCAGCCTGGGGGTAAATCCGAGACAGATGTCCACAGACACGTGCCTGCAGATCTTCCAGTAGTTCAGCACGCTGTCCCATATGCGCTAGCTGTATTCCCTGATGTCATCAGCAACGGCTGTAAGGAAATCCCTGCCGACTTCAGGCAAGGCGGAATTGACCCGTGTCCAGCTGGGGATAAAGGGTTTTTCCTGTGGGTTTTCGAGAAAATTGAGCCCGGCCGTCATAATATTCTGTGAAAAAAGTTCCACAGCCTTTTCCTCTTTGTGTATGTCCAGCCTCAGGCCATTGATGATGGCATCACTATGATAGGACTCTACAAAATCCAGGGCTACGCGCAGATACGTGGCCTTGAGAGTGCGGAAGGTTTCTTCGGAAAACACCACACCTGACGTCGCCAGTTTACGAAACACCGCCTTACTGATATCGATGGACATTTTATTCAGGCCAGACTGCTGGTCATCATAGGACATGGCCTGGTGTTTATGATCATACACATCCGCAATATCCACCTGGCAGAGTTTATTGGTGGAATAATTGCGTTTTAATTCTGACAGCACCCCGATTTCCAGCCCCCAGTCACTGGGGATTCTGATGCCCGCCAGAACATCGGCGCGCATGGAAAATTCGCCTGCCAGCGGATAGCGATAGGAATCCAGGTATTCGATATAGTCATGGTGCCCAATCACTTTCGCCAGACTGCGCAAGAGAGGAGTTACCAGCAAACGACAGACGCGACCGTTTATGGTGTTATTGGCAACTCTCGCGTAATAACCTTTGCAGAATTCATAATCAAAATGGGGATTGGCAACCGGATAGATCAGTCTGGCCAGGATGCCACGCTCATAGGTAACAATGTCACAGTCATGCAGGGCAATCGCCTCAGCCTTGGCTTCCGCCTGCAGATAACCCATACAGAACCAGACATTTCGACCTTTCCCCAATTCCCGGGGCGAAAGCTCTACTTCTTTTAATTGCTGGTCGATGGCCTGCAGACGCGGCCCTTCATTCCATAGCACCACATGCTCCTGTGGCAGACGCGAGAAAAACTGCAATGCATGTTCATATTCCTGCTGGCTGGCCCGATCCAGGCCAATGACGATTTTTGCCAGGTAAGGCACTTTACATAACTCTTCGACAATATGGTTCAGGGCAGGACCTTCCAGCTCCGAATACAGGCAGGGTAGCACCAGTGCCATAGGTCTGAGTTTTGAAAACTCCAGCAATTCCGCTTCCAGTTCTTCCACCGGACGCTTTGACAGATTATGCAGGGTCGTTATCACCCCGTTCTGGTAAAAGTCAGCCATGCTCAGCGTCCCCTTTACTTGTGTCCGCTTGTGCTGGGTCCAGTTCCTGCAGATCCTGCAAAAGTTCCAGCACCGCCTGATTCCAGCCTTCTGGTCCGCAGGCCTCGGTTTTCCTGAGTGCCGGGTGCTCGAAAGCGGGAAATGGTTTTACCGGTGATTTGATCAGCACCGGGTAATCCGCCTGCGCCAGCATGGGCAGATCATTGTCACTGTCCCCGAGGGCAATAAGAGTCACCTCACCCGCTAACCTTTCCCGGTAATAGTGTCTCAAATCAGGAATAAAACTGCCTTTATCAGCCTTTGCTGAGATATGCCAGAAGCGCCCTCCCCTGATCAGAGCCAGATGGTTCGCCTGTAACATGCTGTCAAAGTGCTCTAGCTGCGCATCACTGTCTTGCCAAAGTATGGCCTCAGAGAATTGGCGCTGCTGTGCCAGCCTGGCCTCGGCCAGCCCTAAACCCGTATGTTCAACAAGCTGTGCAGGACTCATATCAGCGAAACCGGTGAACTTGAAATCATGCCGTTTCCTTAATTCATGAATGATGGGTAATAACTCAGCACGATTCATACCAAGACTGTATTCCCGCAAGTTTTTTCCCTCGGGAACAAACAGGCCCGCACCATTTTCAACAATAAAGGGCTCATTGAGTTGTAGCTGTTCACGAATTGCCAGCAGCTCTGCCATGGTCTTGCTGCTGTTCAGAACCAGCGGAACACCTGTCTCACGCAGACGCATGAGTGCTGGCCCAGCTGCCGTGAAGGAATAATCAAAATGATCAAGCAAGCTGGCATCAAGATCAGTAAGGACAATGAGAGAGAAAGACATATTAAGGTTTTATCTGCAGCCAATAAAAACTTCAGCCTAGGTGCTGACACTACGCTTGTCCAGCCTTTTGCCAAACACACCGCTTGCGCCAAAAGGGTGCACAAGCTGCACCAGAATGATTGCCGCACTTTTTGCGCAAGCATTTTTTATAACCTACACTAAGGCCTTTGCGGCAAAACAGGAATTGAAGTATGAAGGCGATTACCCTGAAGCGACTCGCTCTTGTTGTATTTGGCATCGGACTGCTTGTCACCTTGCTGACCTTGGCTGCGCCGGCCGGCGTCTGGCTGGGCCTCTGGGATTTTCGCGGCGGCTTCGCCATCTTGCAGGCTACCTTTCCTTTTACCTCCTGGATTGCTCTGGCCTGTCTGATCGCAGCACTTGCACTGGGCACAGTGAGCAAAATGAACAACACGGGCAATACCCTCAGGGTCAGTTCACTGGCCTTCATTGGCGCCCTATTGGTAGGTATCTCCTGGTATATCCCTTCCACTTTTGCTGCCCGTTTAAGCTATCCACCCATCCACGATGTTTCCACTGATATTGAGAATCCACCGGGCTATGTTGCCATTGCCCCCTTACGCGCCAATGCTCCCAACACCATGGTTTATGGTGCTCAGGAACCCATGACACCAGAAGAGAATGCCCGTCTGCAGCGTGAAGCCTTTCCCGATCTGGTACCCCAGATAATTGCTGCCAGTCCGCAGGACGTTTTCCAGCGCTCACTGGCGGCACTGGAAAGCATGGGACTGGAAATTGTCGCCGCTGATCCGGATGAAGGGCGCATAGAAGCCACGGCAACTACCTTCTGGTTTCGCTTCAAGGATGATGTGGTGATTCGGATTAGAGCACAGGGGAATCAGACTTTAGTGGATGCGCGCTCCCTTTCGCGAGTTGGCAGAGGCGATGCCGGCACCAATGGTCTGCGTCTGCAGGAATTTTTCAGCCTGCTCTGAGCAAGCGCCTAGAAAATGACGCTGATCCCTTGATTAATCAGGTCTGAAGGGAACAGAATGACCTGCGTGCCGGGTTCCAGCAACCCGAGCACCTGGGCGAAATTCTGGTTACGCATGCCAATCTCTACCTGCCGCAGCTGGGCCTCTCCTTGCTCGACCACATAGGTATACCAGGCATTATCGCGCTGAAAAATGGCACTGGTCGGAATCAGTGAGACATTTTCCAGTTCCTCTACCACAATACTGGCCTCAATGCGGTATTCACCCCCCAGATTCTGGGGGCGCTCAATAAAATCAGCAATCACATTGACGCGCTGCTCTTCGACACCCAGTGCTGAAATCTTGGTAAAGGCTTCCGGTTCGACATAGGATACTTCAGCCTCAAGCACTGTCTCTCCCCCCCAACCGCTGATCAGTACGCGGTCACCGCTTTGTACCCTGACAGCATCCTGGGTCAGTAAATCAATGACAATCTCCAGTTCATCCTGATCACTGATCGATAGCAATGGCGTTCCCGCCGCAACAACCCGCTCATTGCGTTCAAACAGCCGAAACACGGTTCCATCAGCCGGTGACAGTATGTTCTGCACATAATCCTGGGCATCACTGCCGGTCCCGAGCAACTGGGTACGGGCACTTTCCACCTCGGCACTGACCGCCTCAATCGAAGCAGACAGGCTCATCACCCTGACTTCAGCAGCAATGCTGAGCTGGCGGTAATTTTCCCTTTCCTCACGACTGATCAGGCCATCTTCGGCCAGAAGCTGGCGACGGTCCTCTTCCCGCAATGCCCGCTCATAGGCGGCTTCGGCTTCCATCAACTCGGCACTCACCATTTCATAACGCGCCTGAGCTGCCATCAGATTGGCTTCGAGGACAGCCTGGGTACGCGTATCCTCCTGTGGCAGTGCGATCTGGGCAATGACCTGACCGGTTGTGACCACATCGCCTTCACGCAGTTCACTGCGTAATAGGCGTCCATAAATGGGAGCTGCTACTACAAAGGGGTCTCGTGCTCGGGTGCGACCCTGGTCATCAACCGTTATCCGCAGATTACCGTTTTCGACAATGCCGACCTCGACAGCAATAGAGTCTGGGCGCAAGAGGATGCCCAGCACCACAACAAGCAAGATCAGGAACAGACCTGGCAGCAGCCAGGATTTTCGCGTCATCTGCATGTTTTTACTCCCTTGTTTTCAACACTTCGACCAGGTCAAACCTATCAAGCCTGCGCCTTACCGCCCAACCGCTGGCGAATGCAGCCAGCATAACAATTGCGGTTGCCAGCAGATAGCTGTCCAGTTCAAAGCTGAACAGTATGCGGTATGCATCGGTTTCAATACTACTGGCGATAAACAGTGAAAAGATATAGCCGAGATAATAACCAAAAGGTAAGGCTAGCAAGGTAATCAGAGCCTGCTCTCCCAGCAAGAGTATCGCCACCTCGCGTCGATGAAACCCCAACACTCGCAGACTTGCCAGCTCTCTGCCTCGTTCCGACAATGAGATCCGAGCACCATTATATATAACACCTATGGCAATGATACTGGCAAAGCCCACCAGAAAAGCCGAGGAAACAAAAATGCTTTCCGCCATTTCACGTTGAAAACTTTCCAGCATCCCTGCCGGGGAAGCAACACCGGCCACCGCCGGGATTTGTTTCAGCCTGGCAAACACGGCAGCCTGATCTTCATCATCAATAGTGAGAAAAGCCCCGGAAATCAGTGGTGCATTACCGGTAGCGTGATAAAGCGCTTGTTTGCTCATGTATACCGATACGCCAATAAAATCCTCGATAATGCCACTGACCAACTGCTCATTTTTCTGACGTTCACCGGCCAGCCACTCTACCTGCACGGTATCGCCGGATTTTAGCTGCAGCCGCTTGGCCAACAGTGAACTGATGATCATGCCATTGGTAGGAACCGGTATTTGCCTGGCATCTGCATTGATCAGACGCCGCAAGCGTCCCTGCGGATCGATACCGGTGACACTGACTTCTTCATCACGCTGGGCAGCTTTCAGGCGTGCCGGCACCGTATGAAAGGTTTCAACCTGGCTGACACCCGGTATTTGCCGGAGCTCAAAACTGGCACCCTCACCGATCGCCTCCTTGAAGCTGAGGGTGATATCCTCGCGCTGCATCTGTCGAAACTGGATGTCCATCATATAGTTGATGCTGTCAAACATGAACATGCCCATCAGCAGGATAGCCAAAGAAAAGGCTATCCCAACGGCTGAAAGCAAGGCATGCAGCGGTTTGCGCTCGGCATTGCGCAGAATCATACGACCTGCCGATGGCAAGAGCTGGCCCAGACCCAGTTTTTCAAAGGGCCCTGGCTTAAAGCGCAATGGCGATTCTGGCTGCATAGCCTCTGCCGGTGGCAAATCAACCGCTCGCTTCACCGCAGCAAGGGCTCCGGTAGCAGCAGCGGCAACACTGACCACAAAAGCCATGAGCAGCAATCCAGCGCTGGGCCGGAAATTCAGCTCAGGTATATCAAAATACTGGGCATATATCGTCAGCAGCCCCTGCCCCAGGTAATAACCACCAACACTGCCAATCACCCCGCCCAGCAGCACGGCAATAACTGCGTACATCAGATAATGCCTGCCGACCTCGACATTGGTATAACCAAATGCTTTCAGTACAGCAATTTCAGCACGCTGTGTACTGATCAGTCTGCCCAGTACCAGATGCAAGAGGAACACGGCTACCGCCAGAAAAACGGCAGGAATGACCGAGCCCATGATGCGGTTTCCGGTTAATTCATTTTCCAGGATCTGATGCGAAAGCTGGTCTTCCCGCAGGTAGGCACCCATCCCGCCATAGGGTTCCAGTTCTGCATCGATAGCCCGCATGATCGCCAGCGTATTGGCCCCTGGCATCAGGGTGGCCACCACTTCGTTAAAGGCGCCTTCCATGTCAAAGGCAGCACTCAGTGCTTCTCTACCCATCCAGAATACGCCATAGCGCTCATCCTCCGGATACAGCGAGCCCGGTGGCACGGCATAGGAATGTTCAGCGGAACTGGCGATTCCCACAATATCCAGTTCCCTGGAGCGGCCATTGATCACTACCCGAATGCTGTCTCCCGGACCCAGCGAGCGAGCTGCGGCAAATTTTTCACTGATCAGCACTTCATCGGGATAAGCCGCTGCCAGATAACGACCCTGCTTGATATCAATATCATTGAGCCTTGGGCGCGACAACTCGGGTATCGAAACAAAACGCCCCTGTGCCGGAATGGCCAGATCATCCAGGTCCAGTGTGGCCAGCAGGGTAACCCGGGTGTCAACCTGGTCCACACCAGGGATAGCCTGCAGTTTGTCTAACAGGGTCAATGGCGCCCTGACCAGCGGTGCCCACAAATCGGCAAAACGGGTCTGGGCATAATAATTTTGCTGGGCCAGCACCAGCGAATCATAGGTCCCCCGCATGGTGATGACCGACATGATACCGGTCGCCACCACCAGACCAATGGACAGCATCTGCATTTTCAGCCGCCAGAGCTCACGCCAGAGTTTTTTATCGAGTGCCCGCATTACCAGCGTATGCTGTCCAGTGCAGCGCGTTGCTCATTGTGTAGAGTTTCCACGATTTCTCCGCTGCTCATCCGGATAACCGTATCACCCATGGCGCCAATAGAAGCATTGTGTGTAATGATGGCCGTCGCCGTAGCGGTTTCAGTATTAACCTTATTGATAACCGACAGTACCAGGCGACCGGTCGTCGCATCCAGCGCCCCTGTTGGTTCATCACACAGCAAAAGATGTGGACGCTTGGCAACTGCCCGGGCAATAGCGACTCGCTGCTGTTCTCCGCCGGATAACTGGGAAGGAAAATGATGCATGCGATCGGTTAGGCCAACCAGCTCCAGGGCTTCTTCTGGCGGCATGGCATCATCCATGATGTCGGTAACCAGCTCAACATTCTCCCTGGCCGTCAGACTTGGTATAAGGTTATAGAACTGAAAGACAAAACCGACGTGCTGCCGGCGAAACTGTGTCAACTGGCGGTCACTGTAACGGGTCAGGTTTTCATCACGGTAGAACAGCTCTCCCGAACTGGGCGTATCCAGTCCGCCCAGGATATTCAATAAGGTGGATTTGCCGCTGCCGGAGGCCCCCAGAATCACCGCCAGTTCTCCGTCGAACAGCTGCATCGACACCTTATTCAGGGCATGCACGGTCAACTCGCCGGCCTGGTAGATCTTGCTCAGGTCGCATGCTTTGAGGATGATTGATTTGCCTTGTGCATCCATAAACCAGCCAGTGCTTCATTAGCTCAGTGCATTGTATAGGAGGCAGGTTTTCCTGTATTGCGCCTGATCAACGATTAGCACATACCCTACAGCCTATTGCCGGTGATAGGGATGGCCCTGCAGCAGAGACCAGGCACGGTACAACTGCTCGGCAACAATGACCCTGACCAGTGGATGCGGAAACGTCAGCGCGGACAATGACCAGCGCTCGTCAGCCTGCTGCACACAGCTTTCATCCAGACCATCGGCTCCGCCAACCAGCAGGGCTAGATCTCGGGCCTCATCCCGCAGGTACTGCAATCGGGTAGCGAGTTTTTCCGTACTCAGCGACTTGCCTCTCACATCCAGCGCAACAACATAGTCATTCTTCTCGATGCTACGCTGCATGGCTTGTGCTTCTTTCTCCATGCTGGCTCTGATATCTGGATTCTTACCCTGCAAGGCCGAAGGAATTTCGCGAATATGCAGTGAAAAATCCGCTGGCAGCCGCTTGCGATACTCCTCCACAGCACTCTCCACCCAGGCAGGCATTCTGGTACCGACGGCTAGCAGTTTGATTTTCATGAGTTGCCCTAATCTTCCAGGCGTTCGGCCGTCATACTCCAGAGGGATTCCAGGTCATACAGTTCCCGGCTGGCTGCAAGCATGACATGCACCACAATATCGCCGAGATCCACCAGCACCCATTCGGCAGCATGCTGGCCTTCGGTACTGTAGACCTTGCCACCGGCTGCTTTGACTTTTTTGGCCAGTTCGTCAGTCATGGCCTTGATATGACGATTTGAGGTGCCAGTTACCACCAGCATGAAATCACAGACAGACGTTAAACCACGTACATCCAGACAGGTGATATTTTTGCCTTTCATGTCGTCCAGCGTTGTCATGGCTAGATCTTTCAATTGCTCAACTTTCAAGCTATGCCTCACGTATAGAGTTTGTTCTTTTTGATGTAATTAAATAACGTATTGGGTATCAGATAACGTACGGATTTTTTTTCCTTGATCAGCTTTCTGATTTCACTCGATGAAATCATCAGCGGCGTGAAACTGTATTCCAATACCCTGCCATAAGGCAGCTGACACATCTCACTAAAACTGGATACCATGCGTTTTTTACAATACTTTTTCACGCTTTTTGAAGGATCAATGGCCCAGCCCGGGCGGGTCACCACGATGATATGGGCACACTCAAGCATATCCTGCCAGTTCTTCCAGCTATCCAATTTGTTAAAGGCATCGGCTCCCAGCAAGAGAAACAATCGGTCCTGGGGGTATTCAGTGCGCAGTGACTGCAGGGTCTCTATCATGTAGGAAGGTCCCGGCCGCATGCATTCACGCATATCAACAATTAGTTTCTTCACTTGCCGGGTAGCCTTGTGCAGCATGGCAATGCGGTGTTGAGCCGACGCTTCGGCTTCTTCCCGATGTACGGGATGGTGACAGGGCACCAGCCTCACCTCATCCAGACCAAAGTCTTGCTGGGCCGCCAGCGCCATTCGCAGGTGACCAAAATGAACGGGGTCAAACATGCCCCCAAGCACGGCTATGTTTTTAAACTCGGATGTGCCCATTGCCCAGGACGATGTATTTTTGCGAAGTCAGTCCTTCCAGCCCTACCGGGCCTCGGGCATGTATCTTGTCAGTTGAAATACCAATTTCCGCGCCCAAGCCGTATTCAAACCCATCGGCAAAGCGAGTCGATGCGTTAACCATGACCGAGCTGGAATCCACCTCACGCAGAAAACGCATGGCACGGGCATAGTCTTCCGTCACTATGGCATCAGTATGTTGGGAGCTGTGCCGATTGATATGCGCGATAGCCTCATCAATACCTGCCACTACCTTGATGGATAAGACCGGTGCCAGGTATTCAGTTTCCCAGTCTTCCTCAGTTGCAAGCTGAATCTCAGGCAGAATTTCCTTGCTGCGCTCACAGCCTCTTAATTCAACCTGTTTCTCATCATAAGGCTGCATAATCTGCTGTAGAAAATCTTCAGCAAGTGACTCTGCCACCAGCAGCGTTTCCATCGCATTACAGACACCATAACGATGGGTTTTCGCATTCAGGGCTATATTCACCGCCTTGGTCATGTCGGCGCCATCATCCACATACACATGGCAAATTCCATCCAGGTGCTTGATGACGGGTACTTTTGCATCTTTGGAGATACGCTCAATCAGGCCTTTGCCGCCACGCGGAACAATGATGTCGACATATTCCGGCATGCTGATCAGTGCAGCGACCGCTTCTCGATCAGTGGTCTCAACCACCTGCACCGCACTGGCTGGCAGATCAGCTTTTTCCAGACCCTCGGCAATACAGCGCGCAATTGCCTGATTGGAATGGATGGCTTCCGAACCTCCACGCAAAATCACAGCATTACCGGATTTCAGACACAGGCTGGCCGCCTCAACAGTCACGTTGGGACGCGATTCATAAATAATACCGATGACGCCCAGCGGCACACGCATGCGTCCGACCTGAATACCACTGGGGCGGTAACGCAAATCGCTAATCTCGCCAATTGGATCAGCCAGGGCACAGACCTGATGCAGGCCTTCTATCATGATGTCGACACGGGCACTTGTCAGCTCCAGTCGGTCCAGCATGGCAGGCGCCAGACCCTTCTCTTTACCGGCCGCCAAATCCCGGGCATTGGCCTGCTGCAGCTCAGCGCGGGATTTATCCAGCGCAGCTGCCGTGTTCAGCAGGGCCTGATTTTTTGATTCAGTTGCCGCCGCCGCCATAAGGCTCGAGGCGGCTCTGGCTTGCTGCCCCAGATTTTGCATCAGGGCTTTTATCTCGGACATCTTGCTTCCACTACACTTGGTAAAAAACTGATTATAACTGATTAATGCTCAGTTCACCCCGTACTAAACGTTCCTTCTGCACTTTGGGCAGCGCCTTGATTTTTGCCTCAAGCTTACTGGCTGCCGAACGGTCACCAATCATATACTGGTAAACCAATTCCAGCGGCCCTTTGCCTCGCAGGCTTTTCGCGGCTCGAGCGCTGCCAGACTGATGTTCCCGATAACGCCTGGCCACATCGGTGCTGATGCCCGTGTAAAGCCTGCCCTGAGCAGTCCTTATCAAATATACCCACCAGTGTTGATTGGCTTCAGTCAAAATATGCTGCCTTGATTTCAGTTAATGAATGCGTAAAAGCACTTTCTTCCACTGGAAATTTGAGGCGTTTCGCTGTATAAATGCGGCTCCTCGTTGAGGCTGATTCAGGCTCAGCAACTAACCCAGAAACCGGGTCCCATACACGGCCTAAGGACAATCCAAGAGATGTATAAAATTCAGACATTTAATCAAATTTCTGATAAAGGTTTATCACGCTTTCCACAGCAAGATTATCAGGTTTCAGCAGATATCGAAGACCCTGATGCCATTATTTTGCGTAGCTTCAAGCTCAGCATGGACAATGTCACACCCGGACTTAAAGCCGTAGCCCGAGCTGGAGCCGGTGTCAACAATGTACCGGTGGCCGATTACACCAAGGAAGGCATTGTGGTCTTTAATACCCCCGGCGCAAACGCCAATGCCGTAAAAGAATTGGTACTGTGCGGCATGCTGCTGGCTTCTCGCGGTATCGTTTCTGGTATTAACTGGGTCGGCAGTCTGGCCGAACAGGGAGACCTGAGCGAATTGGGTCCACAGGTGGAAGCTGGCAAGAAAAACTTCAAGGGTTCCGAACTGGCCGGCAAAACACTGGGGGTAATCGGACTGGGAGCAATCGGTGCACTGGTTGCCAATGCTGCCATTGATCTCGGCATGAAAGTACTGGGTTATGACCCGGCCATCTCCATTGATGCCGCCTGGCGCCTGGCCAATCAGGTAGAAAAGCAGGAAAACATGACTGCGCTGCTCTCCAAATCTGACTTTGTCAGCCTACACCTGCCGATGATTGACAGTACTCGCAACCTGATTGATGAAAAAGCTATCTCCTATCTGAAGCCCGGTGCGGTAATACTGAATTTCTCGCGGGATGCCATCGTCAATACAGAAGCCCTGCTGAAGGGGCTCGATTCAGGACAGATCGGTCGATATATTTGTGACTTTCCGACCAAGGAGCTGCTCGGGCATGACAAAGCCATTCTGATGCCGCACATTGGTGCCAGCACGGAAGAAGCTGAAGACAACTGTGCCGTCATGGCCGCCGATCAGCTGCGTGATTTTCTTGAAAACGGCAATATCAAAAATTCTGTCAACTTCCCTCAGATATCCCTGGAACGCAATGGCGGTGTCCGACTAGCCATCGTCAATGAAAATGTTCCTGGCATGCTGGGCAAGATCATGTCCGTACTGGCAGATAAAAACATCAACGTTCTGGACATGCTCAACAAGAGTCGCGAAGAAATTGCCTACAACCTGATTGATATTGAAGGTGATGTCGATGACAGCGTTGTTGCCGATATTGAATCCATTGAACACGTCACCAGAGCCTGGCTTGTCTAAGCCGGCTCTTGACATTAACTGTTATTGAAACGGAAAGACTTATGAGTAAACAGGTTTACAATTTTGGTGCGGGACCAGCCATGCTACCAGTGCCAGTAATGCAGCAGATTCAGGAAGAATTTCTGAATTTTCAGGGCCTGGGTATTTCCCTGATTGAACTGAGTCATCGCTCCAAAGAATTTGAAGCTGTCATCAATGCTTGTGACGCACTGGTGCGAGACTTATCCAATCTGCCGGAAAACTACAAAATTCTGTATACCCATGGCGGTGCACAAATGCAGTTTGCCGGTGTTCCACTGAACCTCCTGGGACTGAAACCTGCCCACAAAGCGGTTTACAGTGAGACCGGTAACTTTTCTAAACTGGCCAACAAGGAAGCAGCCCGCTATGGCGACATTATCATTGCCAGCAGCAGTGCGGACACCAATTATGATCGTATCCCTGCCTTCACGGCGGACATGATTCCCGCTGACGCATCCTATGCCTATATCACCAGCAACAACACCATCTACGGCACCCGTTACCATAAATATCCTGAACTGGGTGATACCCCGCTGGCAATTGACGCCACCTCGGATATTTTCTCTCGCCCGATTGACTGGTCACGTGTCAGCCTGATGTTTGCCGGCTTGCAAAAAAATCTGGGGCCTTCAGGCACAGCTGTGATTATTGTGCGTGAAGACCTGATCGGCCATGCACTGGAGAAAACACCTTCGCTGATGGATTACGCGGTCTATGAAAAATCACATTCATTGGCAAATACCAATAATACCTTTGCCATCTACACCATGGGCCTGGTCTTGCAGTGGATCAAGGACCAGGGCGGGCTTGCTGCCATTGAAAAAGTCAATGAACAGAAAGCCGCCAGCCTGTACTCGGTTATAGACAACAGTGATTTCTACACGGGTACCGCCCATCCGGATCACCGTTCAATCATGAACGTCACGTTTACCTTACCTGATGAAGAGCTCACTGCCGCCTTCCTCAAGGAAGCGCTGGAAAACGGTCTGTATGCACTGAAGGGACACCGTAATGTCGGTGGTATTCGTGCTTCAATTTACAATGCCATGCCGCTGGCTGGCTGTGAAGCCCTGGCTGACTTCATGCAGAGCTTTGAAAGTAAAAACGGCTAAATTTTTTTACTGAATCAAGCAACAAAAAAAGGAGCCATCTGGCTCCTTTTTTTGTGATCTGGTAAATAGGTAATCAAGTGTCTGTGGGTATCAGTGGCTGACGTTGACGTCCCAGTTCTGACAGGGCAATACCCCCAAGTACCAGCGCTAGAGAAACAGCATGATGTGTTTCGAAACTTTCCTGCAAAAAAATAACCGCCATGATTGCTGCAAAAACCGGCACCAGGTTGATAAAAATGCCGGCTCGATTAGGCCCGATCATGGCAACGCTTCTGATAAAAAACAGCTGCGCAACCAGCGATGGCAACACAGTTACTGACAATGCAATCAACCAGCCCCTGGTAGTGGGAGCCTGCCAGCCCTGGTGCAGCACCTCAAGCCCCAGCAGGGGCAAGGACAGCAACCAGGCCGCAATCGACATTACGGTAAACAGACTGATAGCACTGACTTTGGGTCGACGTGACAAGGCAACTGAATAAACGGCATACAGAAAACAGGCAATCAGCACATAGACATCACCGCGGTTGATCGACAGGCTTTGCAGTTCTCGCCAGCTTCCACCTGAAGCGACTATCACCACCCCAAGCAGGGTGACCACAATGCCCGCCGCCTGCAGCGGCGTGACACCTTTTCGAAATACCAACAGAGTACACAGCAAGACAAAGACAGGGATTGAGCCCTGCAGTATGCCAATATTGAGTGCGCCGGTATGGTGCCCGGCCAGGTAAAACAGATAGTTAAATACGGTAAATCCAAGACTGCCGATAATGGCAAAAAACAGCAGGTGCTGTCGCAGGACGGGCCAGTCCCTTTTCAGAAATCGCAGGGCAAATCCAGACACAATGATGATAACGCCAAGCCAGCGGAACATAACCAGTTGCATCGGCGAAATTTCTCCTACAGCGAGTCTGCTGAATATGGTGTTAAGTCCCCAGCACCAGGTTGTAAAAACCAGCAGTGCATAAGCACGCCAGTGTGACTGATCACTCATGTACTGGCTTCCGGGGTAATTTTATTCAACAACAGCTGCGGATCCACAATTTAAGGGTTAAGGCTAAGCAGCCCGTTTTGACAGACGGCTGTCATGAGACTGCTCAAGGTAGCAATACAACAGTTCTCAGCGGCACTGGAAGTTTACAGACTCAGCTAAATCGCCACCAGCCGTGTATACAGGCAACTGTGGATAGGGGCAAAGCAGCCTGCATGCTGCTCTTTCACCATCCACCTGTGGGCTTGCTTCTATACGCACCGGAGCTTCGCCGTCTGTCCGCCAATCGTCCAGTCCCTGAACAGGCTTGATCAGTGCTAATGCTTACATTGCCGGTTTTCTTAAAATAAACAGAAAACGGTCCACATTTCTGCCCAGCACCGGGCTGAATATTGGCAAATCATGCGGATCGGCACTGGTACGGAGGATGTCGGAATCTTCCACGATCTCGAAACCGGCTTCCTGCACCCAGCGTCTGCCAATCTCGATCGGCAGGCGATGCAGGGCACGATAATCAGTCGCCGGATCGCCAACATATTCGGTATAAACCAGGGTGCCACCCGGTTTCAGGGCATTGTAAATTTCACGAAAAAACGCCGGTCCACTGTCATCATCACGGTGATGGGATTCCAGCCCGAACACGGCAACATCAATACTGTTAGCCGGCACATCAGAAACGTTTTGGACTGCCCGCAGATTAGGCATACTGCTGAGGTCCTCTATTTGTTCAGCAGGCACCCTTCCCCCGGCCCCCAGATCCTGGGCATAGATCATGCCGCTGGGACCAATGGCTGCTGAGAGGACACGGGCATACCAGCCAGCTCCGGAGCTGATATCCAGTACCGTCATGCCCTCTTCCACCCCGGCCAGATTCATCACCTGAACCGGTCGACGCACTCCATCCCTTGCCCTGTCGGCTTCCGGTCGCGCATCGGAGGTCATTTTTTCCATGAAATCCGGGGCAAGAGCAAAGGCGCTGCTCACCATGGAAAATGCCACAACCATGATTGTGATGGGTTTAAAGAATTTATTCATAACGCTGCTCCTTCCTGCAGTTGTAATAAACCAATAAAAATTTTGACAGATACTACCTTCAAACGCTTAAAAAATCATAATTAAAAAGTACTTTGCAGGCAGAACTTCAAAACGCTTGGCTTTTCCGGAAACCTGCTAATACCCTTTAATATGCAAGGCCATGCTGAAACTGCTTATTCCGCTAGGCATTCATAGGGCTGTACCGTGACTTCAGGGTACCATAACCAGAATTTTTCCAACTCAACAGGCTCTGTAAAGGTGGCCGGATCAGTTACCGTCATCCGGTAATCAAGCCGACTGCCATCTTCGCTCAGGGTAAAGCGTTCAGTGGTCTGAATCTGTTCGCTGGCTGGAATGCCGATCGTATCGAAATAGCCCCAGTTCATCCCGCTCGTCGACACGACTAGTGTATCCCCTTCCCAGCGCCCACTGGAATTACCCAGTGGATTTGCCTGCAAACTGATGGGCATGGATCCGTTCAGATAGATGGTTCTTATCGTGTCATATTCTTCCATTTGTAACACAATGGTATTTTCATCCTTCTCTATGATTTCCATGGGATAGGGCTGTTCCATGATGATCGGCATTCTTTTGGGTTCACAGTTTAGTATCGGACTGTCAGTAAGGCGGTTGAAATTCTCGGCACTGGCCCTGGCCTCTTGCGTCAAAGGATAAAACGAAAAATCAAAATTTGGCGTGACAGTTTCCGGAAACAGCATCTCACCAGCATGGCTCCAGACCCGAAAAATTCCCAGATCACTGCCGCCGGTATTGCCAAGCATCTGGGGCCGGGACGCAAGCGTATCGTTGGCCCAGCGTGGCTCCAGAGAGGCTCCTATCAGGACTTCTTCTCCACTGGGGATCAGCACATGCACAGCATATAATTCATTTCTGCCTCTGACAGAAGGATTGCCGGCAATTCTTACCCGGTCGCCGGCTTGCATAAACCCCGGTTCAATTTGCCAGCGGCGTAGATTGCTCATGGACGTTGATTCGATGTCCCAGATTTCTTCTTCGCCGTTTTCATTGGTGCGGCTGAGCAAAAAAGTAATGTGCGGATTACGCCAGGAAACCGCTGTCACAACTCCCTCAATCTCTGCCAGATTTTCACCATCAAAGCGACCAAAGATACTGTGATGTGCAGTCGCTGCCAGCGGCAGTAACAAAGCGTTAATTGAAACCAGGGCAATAATTTTTTTCATCGTGGAAAATGCCATTTCTTTATTATGAATGAGCCTGGTTCGCTGTAAGGCATCCAGCAAGAGCGTCCAAAATTTCACTTTTTATTATCGCACCAGTATGCGGTGACTTACCTGCCAATTCAAGCACCTGCCTGTCAGGGCCCAAAGCCATAAATAAAATTTATCTGATTCTTTACCCAAGCTTTTACGGTAGAATCTCAGGCTATACCTCAGGCAACAATAACGAAAATCCACTTTGTTATATCGTCTTTTTACAGGGCAGGATTATCCTCCAGGCAAACCAGACTTGATCCGCGATCCTGTCGGACAGGTACTTTACCGGACTTCCTTGCCCGTCACCATTGGTGCCATCGCCATAATTCTTTTTTACCTGGCAGACACCTGGTTCGTCAGTCAGCTGGGCACTCGCGAACTGGCGGCACTGGGATTTACCTTCCCTGCTACCATCATGGTTATCTATCTCGGCGTTGGCCTGGGAATCGGCACTTCAGCCATGGTAGCCAAGGCAATCGGGGCCGACGATAAAGAACGTGCAATGGAGTTTACTTACGCTGCCATCGCATTTGGCTATATTTTCGGGTTGCTGGCCATTTTTCCGGCCCTGTTGTCTATCGAAAGGGTTTTCGGGCTGATGGGAGCCAGCCCCCAGACGCTTGAACTGATCGACGATTTTCTGGGATTCTGGTTTTTGGGCATCCCACTGGTGCTAGTGCAGGCAGCTGGCACAGCCTGTATGCGCGCGTGTGGCAATTCCAGCTTACAGGGTCGTCTGATGATGTCGGCTGCAGCCTGCAATGCCATTCTGGACCCGATATTTATCTTTGGCTTCGGCCCCATTCCTGCCTTTGCCATCAAAGGCGCAGCCATTGCAACCGTATTAACCTGGCTAATGACCAATCTGTTTATCTGGTACCACCTGGCCAAACAGGAAAAAATGCTGAAAATTTTCTGGCCCGGTTTGATAAAACTGCTTCAGGATTGGGTACAGTTACTGAGAATCGCCTTACCAGCTGCGCTGGCCAATATGATCACGCCCTTGGCAACAGGTGTTATTACTGCAACGCTGGCGGCTTATGGCCCATCTGCAGTTGCAGGCTTTGGTGTGGTCATGCGTATTGAAGCGCTGGTCCTGATTGTCGTACTGGGCATGTCGATGAGCCTGCCTCCCTTTATAAGTCAGAATTTTGGCGCCGCCAAATATGAACGTCTGCGCTTGGGGCTTAAACAGTCCATCAAGTTTATTATGGCTCTGCAGTTTGCTTTATATCTGGTTGTTGCGCTGGCAGCCCCTCTGATTGCCGGTCTGTTCTCCCCCGAACAGGCCGTCAGGGAAGTTATTATTACCGTGCTGCGCATTTTACCGGCCAGTTACGCATTTCAGGGCATGGTTGTCCTGAGTGCCTCCAGCTTCAATGCCCTACACGCGCCACGCAATGCCCTGATTACCAGTATTCTGCGCTTTTTTGTATTTTACGTACCACTGGCCTTGCTGGGCGCCTCTTTAGGTGGCGTCAGCGGTCTGTTTATCGGTGCCGCCATCGGTAACCTGCTGGCCGGTCTGTTTATCAGCTGGTGGATATTCCGCTACACCGCTGCACTGATCACTCAGTAGCTTGCAAGCAGAGAATTCCCGCTTGCAGCAATAATCTTAATTTCTTTTACTAGGCATGAATTTCACCGTTTAAATAAATTTAACTGGCAAGTGAGGCCGGGATGTTAGATAGTTAGCGCTGAAAAAAGTTGCAATTTAAGGAGAGCACTGATGAATTTATTTCAAAAAGGTATGACCAGCTGCGCGTTAGGACTTCTTGCCCTGAGCACCGTCTGGTTTCTGGGCTCCCAGCCAAGCGCCGGACAGGAAGCTGAAAGACCTGGCTTCCAGAATCTACAGATTCTGCCGGAAAATATTGATCGCGAACGCCTGATCGACATCATGCGCAACTGGGAAGCCGAACTGGGTGTGGAATGCGACCATTGCCATGTCGACTTCGGCCGGGATGATCCACGCACTGACATGGCCTCAGATATGAAACAGCCGAAATTGGTAGCACGGCTGATGCTGGAAAACCTCATCGCTTTTAACCGCGCCCTGACTCCAGAGGCTCTGGACAAGCCCAGTGATGAAATAGAGCGCGTGGCCTGCTCCACCTGTCATCAGGGCAACGCCATCCCACCCGAATTTGAAATGCCGGAAGACTAAGTTTCTTAATATGCAAAATAAAAAAGGGAGCCAAGGCTCCCTTTTTTCATGTTGTTTTTAAAAGCGGAAATTGTGGGTATATTTGAGTACGATTTCCGACTGCAGTGGGTTCATTTCCCGGAAAGCACCTGCCGTTGAATCGAAATTGTAGTTCACCACCAGGTAGAAATTCTGGCCAGCGCGCGGGTTCCAGCGTAAGCGGCTGTTAATGCCGAAAGTATCACTTCTGTTTTCATACTGCAGCAGACTGACCCACGACCATTCAGGGTTAATGGCGACACTGGCATCCAGGGTTATCTGGCGGTTGATAATCCGTGCCGTTGGCAAGACAACATCATTGAAATTATAGGAAAAATCAAAAGCCAGCCGGCGGTTTGGCCGCCAGTTAATACCCGCACTTATCTGGTCTCGGTCGCCGGTATAGAAGCCACCGGTCTGATAGCTCAGATCAGGTGAGAAACGTCGATTATTGGAACCATTAAAGGCCAGTGTGACAGAGTTCCAGGAATAGTCATCCGGCTGGAATTCCACGCCCAGAATTCTGAAATTTTGTGTTGGAATGTCATGGTCATAGTTAACTGTCAGATGCAGTTGGTCGCCCTGATAGGAGTTGAAATTGATCACTCGCCAGAACAGGGATTCGGTTTCCAACTCGTCAGAGATGGAAGACTCAGTGCGTGTGTAGCGGGCCGCCGTGAAAATATTTCTTACCAGACGGCTGCCCGGAAAATAGTGCCGGTAATTAACAAACGTTGAGGCCTGCTTGATGCCCGTGCGGTTAACAAAACCCAACCGGGGTGAAAACTCATTGCCCAGATAGGTATAGGACAGGTTGCCACTAAAACCATTGTTCTGGGTCGAAAAACTCACCTCACCTTTATAGGCCTTGCTGTCCCCATCAATACCCTCGACATCCGAACGCTGGTACCACCAGTCACTGGTCATGGTGTAGCGATCATTGAAACGCGTATTGCGATAGCGAAAGTCGAGCCCTGCCAGATTACTGTCGGTTTCACTGTTGGGGTCGCCCTGGGTGAAGATTGCACCAACTCTGGATTCTGACAGCACGTTGGATACGACGCGCCCAACCAAAATATTTTGTCCATCAAGTCCGGGTATGTCTCCCTGTTGAACGGCCAGTAAGCCCACGCTCCAGTCATCCACGCGACCCGCCAGTTTGACGCCAGCATCAATATCCACTGGCTGGCCTGTAGCAGGGTTCAGACCAATACGACGCGAATAAAATGGCATACCGTTGGAACTGCCACCAAAGCCACCACCGGTCAGGTCGCCAAAACTGAAAATTTCCGAGTCTTGCAAAAAGAAATCGCGCTTTTCCGGAAAGAACAGTCCAAAACGGGTGAAATTGACCTGACGATTATCGGCTTCCGTGGCTGAAAAATCAGTATTGAAAGTCAGTGCTCCGGTCAGGTTCGGGGTAAATTTATAAAAAATGTCGAGTGAAGGGTCGAAACGGTCTTCATCATCATTAGTAACATGATTGCTTTGCTGGGCAAGCGTGACTGAAGGCACGATATCCAGACCCAGTCCCTGCTGGATGCCGCTGATACCTGAAATCAAGCCGCTGGTCGAAGGATTGGCATTGCGGTTAAAGGAAGACCAGGCGATTTCTTCGTTGGTACGGGTGATTTCACGCCCGACATTGAAACCCCAGGTATCGGTATTCGGATCAAAGTTCAGGGTGGTGAAGGGAATGGCGATCTCGGCCGTCCAGCCCTCATCATCGAGCACGGAAGCCACCTGCCAGATACCGGTCCAGTCCCAGTTCTGGCTACCCGGGTTTTCATAGACGGATTCCGAGCGCATGCCATTGGGGTTGGTTTGAAAATGGAATGCAGTGAGCCCGTTATTGAAAGTATCCAGCATGACATAAACCAGATCATCGAAATTGGTCCGACCACCCTGGATCATCTGGCGTGCGCTTATTGTTTCGGGCTGACTGTCATAGAGGCGCGCTGCAACATAAAAGTAATCTTCACTGTAGGTGACATAAAAAATACTGTCTTCTGAAGGCTCTCCCATATCCACCGGCATGAACTGATGCAGATCGGAGATGACTGTTGCCTGCTGCCAGATTTCGTCATCCAGATTACCGTCGAGCACAGGGGCAAGAGTGGTACGCGCAATTTCAGCCTGTTTTCTGCCAGCATTTGCCTGTTGCATAGCGCCATTCTGGGCTAGCACGAGCCCGCTATTTGACAGAGACAAAACCAGACAGAACAGAGATAGTAACTTCATGATAAATAGATATTTTTTATGGGACTTCTAAAAAAGACGGCAGTATAAAACCGTCAAATAAAAAGTGGTAGATACTACAGGAACTGAGCGGGAATATCCTTAATATCTCCTTATTTAAAGGCTGATATCAGGAAAAATAAGCGGCTTAACGGGAGGCTGCGCTGCGATTGAGTCTTGAACGGGCATTCAGCCAGCTCAGCATATCTATCCACATTGTTTCGATTTGCTCATCACTGGGCATAATACCGGCGGAAGGCAGCTCCAGCGTTACTACCGGAATGCCCAGATCCAGCCCGGCATAATTGCCCAGTGAACCCGGATAAACACCCAGTTGGTGCAGGTAAAGATCACCAATTTTTTCCGGCGCCTCGGAGGGGCCATCAAAATCCAGCAAGTGATAGGGGGCGTGTACCGAAACAATTACTTCGGGTTGATACTGTTCTATCTGTTCGATAATCCAGCGTACTTCCGGCTCACTGGCAGGGGCGACACCGGGATAACGACGTGGGTTCTGTCCGGTATTGTTTTGCCAGTACTCATGGGCCTTGTCCAGCCAGTCCTGACTCGGAAAATTACGATTCAGATCAACACCGCTGGCATTCTGTCGCACTGCCTGCCCTTCCAGTAAACCATCCGGATTGACAGTTGGCAGGAAGCGCCAGCTATAGCTGTTACCACCACTTTGCGCCAGCAACTCCATCCATTTGAACATGATGGAAATGGAAGAATACTCATCCCCGTGTATGCCACCCATGATCAAAACACGGCTCGGATTACGGTCAGTATTCCGTGGTTCAAAGTCGCGTTGTGTCAGGGGTCTTTCATTGACGCTGTAGGCACCGGCGTATTGCAGCTGTTGTAGCAGGCAGTCTTCGACGCTGACACTACCCAGTTTGTTACCGATTTCCTCGCATAGGTACTCAACATTGCCCTGATGAACCCGTTGCTCACGTTGGATTTGCTCATCGAGAAGCACTCCGTGCCCTGCTTCGGCAACTTCTCTCTCTGTTTCTCGGGGAATTGAATCCATACCAGCAGGTGCCAGGTCTTCAGGCACAGTTTCCATGATAGGGATGGCCTCAGAGGCAAGCCTGGCTTCATTTTGAGTTGTTTCTTCCACCTGGGGTACTTGCCTGGGCATGCTTTCCACGGCTGCCTGCATGTCACCCTCAGGCTGTACTGCCGCTTCCGTCTCGGCGGCCTCTTCAACAACCGGTAGTTGGGCACAGCTGATAAACAGCAGGGCTGAAAGGAGAACAATCGGCGTAAAATCTCTGAGGTTATTGTGCTGAACTTTTATCATAGAACGCGTTGAGCCCACTCTTACCTGTTGCCTTCGTAAATGATTTCCCAGTCTGATCCGTTCTGCCGCCATAGCTGCTGTTTCCAGCCATTCCAGTTGAAGTTACTGCTGCGATAGCGCTGGTAATAACTCACCATGACCACCTCAGGATTTCGCGGATCACTGATGAAACTCATGTCTGAAAACTCAAGATCAATAAAGGATTTGGCACCGTTGACGCGCTGCTTGTAGCTGGACCACTGTTCCAGGTCACGACTCAGGTCGCTGAAGTCCTCCGCATACCAGGACAGGTAAGTGGCATTATCACGACTTTCCCAGGCCTGCTCCCACGCAGTCAAGGCCTGCTGCAGGCTTTCCCTGCGCTGCTGCACGCTGTGCCTGGGGACCCACTGTACTTAGCCTGCCGTCATCACAACCGGGGTAAGTCCGGGCACAATGTACTGGTTCATGCTCAGAAGACTGTCATTATCTATAACCACGCAACCATCACTGTCCAGCAGCGGACGTTGATCAATATGCTTAGGCAGACCATGTAACCAGATACCTGAACCGGTTCTGCCGTCCAGCAGATCAATGGCGTTGGGATAACTCATTGGATAGGCACCCAGTCCGTAAAAATCCATCAGCTGGTTGTCATTGAGGAAACTGGTGAAAAAGTAAACGCCCAGTGGAGTCTTCTTGTCGCCCTCGCGTTCCTTAGCAAAACCATTGGCACCAATCGATACCGGAATAATCTGTTTAACACCGAAGCCGCCATTGCTCTGGCGCTCCAGAATTTTCAGCTTACCCTGCTCCAGCTCCACCCAGAAGACATAAGGGGTATTGTCCGCCACCTGTAAAATTTCCTGTGGGATCAGGGCCTCACGCTGGGCACCTCCGGCACTGCCAAATCCCAGAGAAATACTGTCAAAAAAAGCATCTGCCGTTTCAAATACCACCGGCATGGCAGAACCGGCCTGTGCCATTGCCGGAGTAGCCGGTAGCAGTGCACAAAACAGGCTGAATACGCAGATCTTAAGGTGAGTCGCTTGCATCAATACCTATTTTTATCCCAAGAGCAGTAGATCAAACGGCAGATTATACCGTCATCGCGGGCAAATCAAAAAGCCCTCAGAACAGGTACCATAGTTGATAAACCAACAGAGCCATTGAACTGATAACACCCAGCATTGGCACCCACTGTGGCAGTCGAATAAAGGACTCGCCGGCTTCATCCCGTCTTTTGATCCTCAACAGGGCAAAATTGACGATGATAAAGACCAGCAGCATGATGGCACTGGTTAATCGGGCCAGGCTATCCAAGGGCAGTAGCAAGGCAAAGACCAGAACCAGTAAGCTCACCATCACTGTGGCCAGTACCGGGGTTTTCGTCATGCTGTTAATCACTGCCAGCGAGGAGCTCACCAGGTGCATTCTGGCCATGCCATACAAGACCCGTGAGGCCATGATGATTTGCACCAGCGCACCGTTAATCACCGCCAGCAGGCTGATTGCCCCGATAAAACCCGCATCCTGCCCCCCTCTTTCCACCAGGTCAGCCAGTGGAGCCGAACTGGCGCTCAGCTCTTGCGGTGTACTGACACGCAAGACCATGAAGGTGACAATCACATAGGCCAAGGTCGCCAGGGCAATCGACAAGATGATACCCAATGGCATATTGCGTCGCGGTGATTTTACCTCCTCAACCACATTAACCATGTCCTCAAACCCGATAAAGGCATAAAAAGCCAGAAAACTTCCCAGCAATACACCCTGCCAGGAAAATTCGGCCACCCCTTCGGAAACAGCAGAGGCCATATCGACTGCTTCCATGCCAGCGCAAATCCATACCACATAGGCCAGACCCGTCAACTCAATCAGGGTAATAAGAAACACTGCAGTGGCTGACAGCTTGATGCCATAAAGCGCGGTTGCACACAGCGCAAAACAAAGTATGACAATGGCCCAGTGTCTCGGCAGATCGACAAAGACTGCCAGGTAAGCAGCAAAACCGTTAGCAATGGCAGCCGCAGAGACAATACCGGTTAAGACCATCATCCATCCACTCAATCCAGACAGCCAGTTAAACTGCCAGGCCTTGTCGGCATAAATGGCTACACCGGCACAATAGGGAAAGCGGGAGGAAAGCTCACAATAACTCAGCCCGGTAAACAGGGCTATCAGTCCGGCCACGATAAAGGACAGGGGCATGAAGCTACCGGCCAGCCCAGCAACTTCGCCTATCAACACGTAAATACCGGCACCAATGATGGTACCCAGACCATAGAAGCTCAGCACCAGTAGATTCATGGAGCGGTGCAGGGAATTTTCGGATGAAGCGTCGGCCATGGTGCTGTGGGTCCTTTATGTGATTTTCAAACTAAAAATGGTAATCTCCACCTTCTATTCTAAACATAATATTCACCCTTCAAGGAAACGCCATGCCCACTCTCAGACAACTTGCCACTCTTTGCCTGCTCGCTGTACTTGCTGCCTGCGATGCCGGTGTGGTCAGCACTGAATCCAATCCAGCGACCAACAGCGCAAGCAATGCACAGGCTGCCGGACTATCTCAGGGTGAATACGTAGCCCGGCTGGGGAACTGTGTTGCCTGTCATACCGTGGAAGGCGGTGAACCGCTGGCAGGCGGACTTGAAATGAATGTCCCCATGCTCGGTAATATCTACACCACCAATATCACGCCGGACCCCGAGACGGGTATCGGCAATTACAGCTTCGAGGATTTTGATCGCGCCATGCGTCATGGCCAGACCCCACAGGGGCGCATGTATCCAGCCATGCCCTATACCTCCTATGCAAAGATGTCCGAACAGGACATGCGTGCCCTCTACGATTTCCTGATGAACGAGGTCGAAGCGGTTAATCAGGCCAACCTGCCCCCTGAAATACCCGGCTGGAAAAACGTTCGCTGGGCCATGGGTATCTGGAATCTGCTGGCTCATGATAACAGGCCCTATACGCCAGATGACAGCCAGAGTGCGCAATGGAATCGCGGTGCCTATCTGGTGGAAGGACTGGGACACTGCGGTGCCTGCCATACACCACGTGGCCTGCTTCTGCAGGAAAAAGGCCTGGACAGTTCGGACAGTGATTTTCTGGCCGGCGCCCCGCTGGACTTCTGGTCAGCCTCGGCACTTAATGGCAATAGTTTGAGTGGACGCGGGCGCTGGGACGTCGAGGATCATGCCGAATTTTTGCGCAGTGGCCGTAACCGTTTTGGTACCGCAGTCGGCACCATGGTGGAGGTTATCAACAACAGCACACGCCATATGAGTGATGCTGATATTAACGCCATGGCCGTCTATTTGGATTCACTGCCGGCCACTGAAGATCAGGGCACTTTCACCTATGATGCGACACAGCGCGACAGGCTGACTTCGCTGAATTTCTCTGCACCCGGCGCCCAGGTCTATTATGAATATTGCTCAAACTGTCATGTCACCAGTGGCCTGGGCTATTACCCTTACCAGCCGCCGCTGGCCGGCAACCCGGGTGTGCTGGATGAAGATGCCAGCACCCTGATCAACATGACACTGAACGGCTCGCTGCGCATTGTTTCATCAGCAGGACCGGCGACCACAGACATGCCCTATTTCCGACAACTGTTGAATGACCAGCAGATAGCCGATGTCCTGACTTATATTCGCTCTTCCTGGGGTAATGATGCATCACCCGTAAGCGTACAGGATGTCGCGGAAATCCGGGCTGCCACGGATCCGACCCAGAATGATGATATTTTTGTGCTAAGGATGAAATAAAGCGCACTTTTTTGGTGCATCATGCACTGAATTATTGCATTTCTTTCACCTATTAATTGCACTATCCTTGTCGGCTGCACAGGCATCGCTGGAAGGGCCCTGTTTCATGCGCACTGGCTGCGTTGAAATAAAATTAGACTATATGGAAGACTGGGCACGCTTCTTGCTGTGTACGACAGAGACAAATTTTTAGAAAACTAACCAAGGAGTACTACTCATCATGAAAAGCAAGTTGGAATATATCTGGCTGGATGGTTACAAGCCGACTCAGGGGTTGCGCAGCAAAACCATGGTCAGAAATGATTTCAGTGGAAAGCTGGAAGATTGCCCCATGTGGTCATTCGACGGCAGTTCCACCAAGCAGGCTGAAGGCGGATCATCTGACTGCCTGTTAAAGCCTGTCTTTATTGTTCCAGATCCAGACCGTGATAACGGCTACCTGGTCATGACCGAAGTGCTGAATGCCGACGGCACTCCGCATGAGTCCAACGGTCGCGCTACAATCGATGACGATGATGATGATTTCTGGTTTGGTTTTGAACAGGAATACTTCCTCTGGGATCCGGAAACCAACCTGCCTCCGGGCTTCCCCTACGCCGGTTTTCCCCGCCCTCAGGGACCCTATTACTGCTCAGTGGGTGCCAGTAATGCCTATGGCCGTACGGTAATTGACGAGCATCTTGATCACTGCCTGGCCGCCGGCCTCAATGTGGAAGGTATCAATGCTGAAGTTGCAGCCGGTCAGTGGGAATTCCAGGTCTTCGCGAAAAGTGCAGCGCGCGCCGGTGATGAAACCTGGCTGGCCCGTTACATGCTGGAGCGTACCGCAGAAAAATACGGCCTGGCCATTGAATGGCACCCGAAACCTCTGGGTGACACAGACTGGAACGGTTCAGGCATGCACGCCAACTTCTCCAATGGCGCCATGCGCGAATCCGGTAAAGAAGAAACCTTTACCAAAATCTGTGAACAGTTCGGTAAAAACATTGAACGTCATATCTCTGTTTATGGCGCCTACAATGAAATGCGTCTTACCGGTAAGCACGAAACCCAGTCCATCAACCAGTTCAGCTACGGTGTTTCAGACCGTGGCGCCTCTATCCGTATCCCGGTGGGCACGGTAGAAGATGGCTGGAAAGGTCGACTGGAAGACCGTCGTCCGGCGTCCAACGCCGATCCGTACAAAGTAGCAGCGGCTATTGTGAAAACCACAAAAGAAGCGCTCTAGTACATCCTTTTATGGATCAAAAGGGCCTGCTTGCAGGCCCTTTTTTATAACCACCTGACATAAGCTTTTCTCTTAATATCGCTTGGGCTTGAGTCCTGATTCTGCCAAACTACTCCTATGAAATTCCCTGAAACCAAACAGGAATATGCCTCGGTCTATCTGGAAGATACCGACAAGGCCTTGCCTGAAAAAATTAATATCCATACGCGCTATGCCTATTTTAAAACCATCGCGCGTGGGGGCAAATGCCTGATCCAGTCCTGCAAGGATCTGCACCTGTCCCGGGTGATCTGCTACAAGACACTACTGCCCGAATTTGCCGACGACCCGATTGAACAGCGGCGCTTTCTGCGTGAAGCCCGTGTCAGTGCCATGCTGCAGCACCCTAACACCATTCCAACCTATGAACTGGGGCGTGATAACCAGGGTCACTATTACTTCACCATGAAACTGGTGCACGGTTATACCCTGCGTGAAATTCTCGATTACCGTGAACGCTATGACCTGAGCCAGTTAATGGACGTGATCATTCAGGTTGCTCATGCTCTGGAGTATGCCCATGCCCATGGCGTAATACACCGGGACATCAAGCCGGAAAACATCCTTGTCGGCCCTTTCGGTGAGGTGCTGCTGATGGACTGGGGGCTGGCCAAGGTCTGGAAGACGGATGGTTCCGATGAGCCTCTGGAAGATTCCGGCACTGATACTGACTCTGATGACCTGAATATTACCCGGCGGGGCAAATTGCAGGGCACTGTGAGTTACATGTCACCGGAGCAGATCGATCGCGATCCCCAGATCAACTTTCACACCGATATATACAGTCTTGGTACCATTATTTATGAAATCCTGGCAGGTGAAACTGCCGCCAAGGGAGAAACCGTAGACCAGGTGATCGCCTATATCAAGGAAGAGACACCACCAAAACCCTCTACTTTTAGTAAATGGCCGGTACCACCACTACTGGAAAAGGCTACCATGCGCTGCCTGATGAAAAACCCGGATGAACGCTTCAACTCGATAAGCGAGCTGGTAAGAATACTGCAGGAAGACTGGCTCTGATTTAATCGGCGCTGGCCAGCACCACGGTAATGTTATCCCTGGCACCCGCCTCTTTAACCGCTTTGAGCAGGCCTTGCAATGCCTTATCAAGATCACGTTGGTGTTCAAGCAGGGTCTCCAGTATCAGCTCATTACTCACCAGGTCTGACAAGCCGTCAGTGCAGGTAAGAATCAGGTCTCCTGTTTTCACCGGATGTTTGCCAAAACCGGGGTTTATACTGTTTCCGGCGCCAATCATACGTGTCAGGATATGACTGGCCCGCGCATGCAGGTCCGGTACCAGATTGGGGTCCAGCTGGTTTTGTGCCAGGGTATGGTCAGTGCTCAGCTGGGTAATGACTTTGTTGTCGAGGTCGATGTGGTAGACCCGCGAATCGCCGACATAGGAAAAATAAACAAACGCATTATCGAGATACAAACAGGAAAGTGTTGTCCCCATGCGCTGGTGCGAAGGCCTCTGCACCTTCATGTCGATCACTTTACGGTTGGCAAAAACCACTGCCCGGTTCAGTAATTCGACCGGGTCATCGGCTTCCAGTTCATTGTCTTCATTGAACTCATTCTCCAGCAAAGCATAGGCGCTTTCTGCTGCCAGCTTGCTGGCCACTTCACCATACTCATGGCCGCCGACCCCATCGGCAATAATGATGATGCGGTACTCCCGCGAGAACAAATAAAAATCTTCATTATTTGGCCTTACCAGACCTGGGTCGGTAAGTGAACTGATACGCAGCATGCTGAGTCAATGAATCCTGTGCAGACCAGGGTAAATTTTACCCTGAACTGTGACTCGACTGCATCCTGGCAGGCAGGCCTTTTTTTTTCAGTAAGAAATGAGTGAGCAGTTTGCCTGCTGGCTCTAGAACAGCCTATTTCTTACAGCAAGGATTAGACGCCGGAATGTTCGAAGAAAGAGAAAAAAACAGCCATGATCACCGAACAGATTACCAGGGTTGCCAGCATCACCGGTGTACCCTTACGGAACCAGAGTCCGGGGGTAATGGCCAGGCTGGGATCACCCTGATCCTTCGCCATTTTCTCGGAAATAGTGACGATGAATACGTTAGCCGTTGAACCCAGGTGTGTACCGTTACCACCCATCCCTACGCCAACTGCCAGTGCCCACCACAGCGGTGAAACATTGATGCCCTGTGTTTCCATGCCAAGAATGATCGGAATCATTGCAGCGGTAAAGGGAATATTATCGATAGCCGCCGAGAAGATGGCTGCTACCCACATCAACACAATGGTCGAGGCCAGCAATCCAAATTCTTCAACAAGGGGCACGATAAACTGACCCAGGTAGCGCAAAAATTCACTGTGCTCTACGCCACCGACAATAATGAACAGCGATACAAAAAACATCAGCAAGGCCAGTTCGATATGCGCCAGACTTTCTTCCAGGTCAACGTCACGCCCGATAAACACCAGTGCCGTCAGACCCATCACAGCCACCACCCAGGGCTCCCAGCCAATGGCATTATGCAGGATAAAGCCAAGCACCATCACACCCAGCACAGCCAATGCGCCATACCAGGTACGCGGCTCAGACAGGGGCGTGCGCTCCATGTTGCCCAGATCTGCTGCCTGAACGGCCAGCTCCTGTTTGAATAGAATGCGCAGGAAGAACAGAATGACCAGCCAGGCAGCCAGCACCATCGGCCCCATATGATAGACAAAGGTATTGAAATCGATATCGGCTGCCGAACCGATCATCAGGTTGGGCGGATCACCGACCAGTGTTGCCACCCCACCAGTATCCGACAGGAGAGCGGCGGCCAGCAAAAAGGGGATGGCACTGACGCGTAGCGACTGACAGATAAGGATAATCAGTGGCCCGAAAATCACCACGGTGGTGACGTTATCCAGCAGTAATGAAAGCACCGTTACCAGGGTGCCCATCATGGCCAGCAAGAGAAACAGCCTGCCCTTACTGAAATCGGCTATCGAATAAGCCAATTGCTGGAAGCCGCCGGTGGGAATCATGATGGCGACAATGGTCATCATGCAGCCAAGCAGGAACACCACATTCCAGTCGATGGCTTCAACAGCTTCTTCCGGACCATAAAACCCAAAGACATAGCCCAGCAACATCATCACGGCAGCACCTGCCATGGCGCACTTCACGCGATGGATACCATGTACACCCTCAGTAAAAATCGCGATAAAAGTCAGAACCAGCACAAGGCCCGAGACCAGCATCTCGGTATTCCAGACGAGCAATTCCATATCAGTCACCTCAGATCCAAGCAGCCCCAGGACAGGACCGACGAATCAGTAAATTTGGCAGGCAAACAGGTGACCCCAAAAAAAAGCCCCCACTTGGTGGAGGCCTTTATAACTCAAAAAAATTCTAAGTCAATATAAATTTACTACACCCCTGACTGCTCAAAGAAGGGGAAGAAGCTCACCATGATAATGGTACAGACCACGAGCGTCAGCAGCATGACTGGCAGACCTTTACGGAACCAGAGTCCCGGGGTGATAGCCAGAGTGGGATCGCCCTGATCCTTCGCCATTTTTTCGGAAATGGTGACGATAAACACGTTGGCCGTTGAGCCCAGATGCGTACCATTACCACCCATGCCAACACCGGCAGCCAGTGCCCACCACAGCGGTGAAACATTGATGCCCTGCGCTTCCATACCGAGAATGATTGGAATCATCGCAGCGGTGAAAGGAATATTATCAATCGCGGCCGAGAAGGCAGCGGATACCCACAACAGGATAATACAAGTGGTCAGCAGGCCGTAATCTTCCACAAAAGGAATCACGAACTGACCGATATACATCAGGAATTCACTGTGCTCCACACCGCCAACAATAATAAACAGTGAAATGAAGAACATCAGCAGGGCCAGCTCGACATGCGCAAAACTTTCTTCCACGTCAATATCACGACCGATGAAGATCAACAGGGTCAACCCCAGAGCCGTAACAAACCAGGGCTCCCAGTGCAGGGCATTGTGCAAGATAAAACCGATGACCATCACACCCAGCACCGCCAGTGCGCCGTACCAGGTTTTAGGGTCGGACAGCGGTTCACGGTCCGTCAGGTCCAGTTCGGCCGGTTTCACAGCCAGCTCCTGTTTGAACAGGATACGCAGGAAGAACAGAATGACCAGCCAGGCAGCCAGTACCATCGGTCCCATGTGATAAACAAAGGTGTTGAAATCAATATTGGCGGCTGAACCGATCATCAGATTGGGCGGATCACCGACCAGTGTTGCGACACCACCGGTATCCGACAAAAGTGCAGCTGCCAGCAAAAAAGGAATAGCACTGACGCGCAGAGACTGACAGATCAGAATAATCAGCGGCCCGAAAATCACCACCGTGGTCACGTTATCCAGCAGCAGTGAAAGTACCGTTACCAGCGTGCCCATCAGAGCCAGTAAGAGAAACAGACGACCCTTGCTGAAATCGGCTATCGAATAGGCCAGTTGCTGAAATCCACCGGTGGGAATCATGATGGCGACAATGGTCATCATGCCGCCGAGCAGGAATACCACGTTCCAGTCGATCGCTTCAACGGCTTCTTCGGGGCCGTAAAAACCAAAAATCTGCCCGGCCACCATCATGATGGCTGCACCAGCCATGCCACATTTCACCCGGTGAATGCCATGTATGCCTTCGGTAAAAATCGCAACGAAAGTCAGGGCCAGGATGATTCCCGAGACCAGCATCTCAGTATTCCACTCAAGTATTTCCATAGTCAGTAACTACCTCAATGTTAATGCAGCGGATGCACTCTATTTTGTAAGACGCACCAAAATCCAGTGCAATTTTCCGTATTATTTTTAATTTAGCGTATTGAGGCAAACGAATGCGTAATGCGTGCTACCCCGAAATTTGAAAGGCAGATACTAATGGTTCTCACTAGGGTATTCAAGGAAATTCG
>Ga0181593_10000037_pt1 | contig 92082 bp, 93 predicted proteins | sample 071ome_19_FD_133756 | JGI IMG/M metagenome (GOLD analysis project Ga0181593, IMG submission 133756) | Coastal salt marsh microbial communities from the Groves Creek Marsh, Skidaway Island, Georgia - 071413AT metaG (megahit assembly) | ecosystem: Environmental > Aquatic > Marine > Intertidal... | reverse complement strand
TCTGCCCGGCACGAACGGTTGTGGCGGGCAGATCGAGTATACGATGTCATCGTCGAACTATGCTACAACGACAATTCAATTGTGCCGGGCCGGGGCTGCGCTATTTTTTTGCATGTCGCGGGTAAGCAGTATCAGCCGACAGAGGGCTGTGTCGCCATCAACAGAGCAAATCTGTTGAGTCTCTTACGTCAATGCGGTGAAGAAACCACCATCATGATCGGGCGGCAATGTTCCGGTTCATAAATCACCGCTACCGCAGAACCTGGCGCTCATGAATTTACGGTTGCCGCGGTCCGAATATGGCCGTGCCGACCCGCACATGTGTCGCCCCAAACCGGACCGCGATTTCGTAATCGGCGCTCATGCCCATGCTTAAAGACGACAACCCGTTTCGGGCGGCGATTTCACGCAACAGCATAAAATGCAAAGACGGCTCATCCTCAACCGGCGGAATACACATCAGCCCCTCAACGGGCAATTGAAATTCACGCCGGCATTCGGCGATAAAGCGGTCCGCATCTGCTGGCAAAATACCCGCCTTTTGCGGTTCTTCGCCGGTGTTCACCTGCACAAATAATGCCGGTACCCGGCCGAGCTTTTCGGCCTGCGTGGCAAGTGCGCGGGCTAATTTCGGCCGATCCAATGTTTCGATGACATCAAACAGCTCAACTGCCTGTTTGGTTTTGTTCGTTTGTAAGGGGCCAATGAGGTGTAAAATGCAATCCGGATGCGACTGTTTAAGGGCGGGCCATTTTTCCGCTGCCTCTTGGACGCGGTTTTCGCCGAACACCCGATGGCCGGCCTGGATGGCCGGTAAAATATTTTCACGCGGATGTGTTTTCGAAACCGCAACCAATGTGGTTGAATGAGCGTCCCGTTCCGCAATTTCGGCGGCAGCTGCAATCTTGGCCTTTACGGCGGCCAAGTTGGCGGCGATATCAACCGGTTTTTGCGGCGCGTTCATTTTTCTCGCTTTCTATCATTCATGCACAATAGACATAATCAATTATCGGCACTTGTACAGCGGCTTCACTTACCGGCAAAACGGCTACCGGCCATGATCGCCATGAGTGACGAGGCGCGCATGCCCGATCCAATGACGGTTGTCCCCCGCTTAAGGGCCGGTTCGGCTTTCATATTCCGTCATTACGGTGCGCCGGACCGATGCGCCCTGGCGGCACAATTAGCCCCGCTCTGCCGGCGCTATTCAGTAAAACTTTTAATTGCCAATGATGCCCGGCTGGCCCATGCCGTTCATGCCGACGGACTGCATTTATCAGAGAGTGCCCTGCGGCAAAATCGGCGACACTGGCGACTATGGCGCCGGCCGCATTGGTTCATTACGGGTGCGGCTCATTCTCCGGCGGCTTTAGTACAGGCTGCCCGGATGCGAATTGATGCCGCCCTTTTGGCGCCCGTGTTTCCGACGGCGAGCCATCCGGAACGCACACACATCGGTATACTTCGATTTGCATTATGGGCCAAGAATAGCCCGCTGCCGGTATATGCGCTTGGCGGCATGTCGCCTATGTCGGTCCGTCGCCTCAAAGGATGCAGGATTTCCGGGATTGCCGGTATCGGCGGGTTTCTCGGCACTTAAAAATGTTCTGCTGGAATCATTTATGCCTTGAAACAAATATTTCCAAAGGACTTGCGCCACTATCTTTGTGAAACCACTTTATGTATATTATTAAGGTGTTTAAATGAGACACGTAATACCAATTTCAAAGCAATGTTGCGCCCGATGAAATGCCGTTTCCAGGATCGCCGGTTATCCCTTGCCCTCGTTTTAGCCGCCGGGCTGCTCGTTTCCGGCTGCGGCACCATGAAGGGCTGGTTTGCCGACGATGGCGCGCCGGAACCGGAAGAGCCCGCCGCCTTGTCGTTTCCGCAAGACGAGGATTTTGATTTCGACGCCTTTCACCGCCCCGGCGTCGGCAGTGCCGATGAAGGATTTATCAGCTCTTCGAATTCAGGCCTTTTATTTGGCGACGGCGAAACGACAAAAGGCGGCGTCATTGGCGTAAACAGCTTTTTGTGGCGCGCGTCCTTAGATACGATTTCATTTATGCCGATCAAATCAGCAGATGCCTTCGGCGGCGTAATCTTAACCGACTGGCATTCACCGGCGGATTCGCCCAATGAGCGCTTTAAGTTGAATGTCTATATTCTCGACCGCGCCCTTCGCGCCGACGGCATTCGTGTTGCCGCATTTCGTCAGGTCCTCGATCGCAACAGCCAGTGGCGCGATGCCGCCGTCACGAAAAAAACGGCGCGCAAACTCGAAGACGCAATTCTCATGCGGGCCCGCCAGCTTCGATTACGGACAGCAAAAAAATAGCCCTTTTATCATTCGGCGATTAGCTTCGAAGAAGGCTAAAAAAATCCCGGACAGGCCCCGCTCCTTCGAGTATTCTCCCCCCTTAAATCTATTCCCCAGCAATCTATTGCCCGGTCTTTAATCAATTCAGTCCCGTTCAGGGCGCCACAGAAAAATGTCACGTTATAACGTCAAAGAAACCGAAGCAAAATGGCAGACAACATGGCGCGACCGCGGCTGTTTTGAAGTCAAAGAAAACTCGGACAAGCCAAAATATTATGTGCTCGAAATGTTTCCTTATCCGTCGGGCCGAATCCATATGGGTCACGTCCGGAACTATACGCTCGGCGATGTAGTTGCTCGTTATAAAAAAGCGCGCGGGTTTAATGTTCTCCACCCGATGGGTTGGGATGCCTTCGGGTTGCCGGCTGAAAACGCCGCCATCGCCAACAAAGTTCATCCGGCAAAATGGACTCACAGCAACATTGATACAATGCGCGCACAGCTGGACACCATGGGGCTCTCCTATGATTGGAGCCGGGAGTTTGCGACATGCGATCCTGAATATTATCAACACGAACAAAAGTTTTTTCTTGAGTTTGTTAAGAACGGCCTTGCGTACCGCAAAGAGTCTTGGGTGAATTGGGACCCCGTCGAGCAAACCGTTCTCGCCAATGAGCAGGTTATCGAAGGACGGGGCTGGCGGTCCGGCGCCTTGGTCGAAAAGCGGCGGTTGTCGCAATGGTTCTTGAAAATCACGGCGTTTGCCGAAGAATTATTAAACGGACTGGACGATCTTGCACGCTGGCCCGAGCGCGTACGGCTCATGCAGGAAAACTGGATCGGCCGGTCGGAAGGTGCACACATTACTTTTTCGCTGTCAGGCAATGACGCACTTTCAAATAAAACCCTGGAGGTTTATTCAACGCGGCCGGATACGATTTTCGGTGCTTCTTTTTGCGCAATCGCCGCGAATCATCCGCTGGCCGAAGAGCTGGCAGCGCACAATCCGGCGCTGACTGATTTTATCGCCGAATGCAATCGTCTGGGCACCAGCGAGGCCGCGCTGGAAACAGTTGAGAAAAACGGTTTCGACACCGGCCTCACGGCCGCCCACCCCTTTATCGAGGGGAAGTCTTTGCCGGTGTACGTCGCGAATTTTATCCTGATGGATTATGGCACGGGCGCGATCTTCGGCTGCCCCGCGCACGACCAACGCGATTTGGAGTTTGCGCGAAAATACGGCCTCGAGGTGACCCCCGTCGTCGCACCGGCGGACAAAGATGCGGCAACATTCGATATCGGCGAAGAGGCCTATATTGGCGACGGCTTGCTGATCAATTCAGATTTCATCAACGGTCTCAGTGTCGATAAGGCCAAGGCGGAAATCATCGCGCGCCTTGAAAAACAAGGTATCGGCAGCAAAATGGTCAACTACCGGCTACGCGACTGGGGCATCTCCAGGCAACGATATTGGGGTTGCCCGATTCCCATGATCCACTGCCCCGACTGCGGTATCGTGCCGGTGCCGGAAGAGGACCTGCCCGTAACACTGCCCGAAGACGTCAGCTTCGATAAACCCGGCAATCCGCTGAGCCACCACCCCACTTGGAAAAATGTCGCATGCCCGGCTTGCGGCGGCAAAGCGGAGCGCGAAACCGATACTTTTGATACGTTTTTCGAATCATCCTGGTATTTCGCCCGCTTCACCTCGCCTCAGTCCACGTCATCTTTTGAGCGAACAGATGTCGATTACTGGTTGCCGGTCGATCAATACATCGGCGGCATTGAACACGCCGTGTTGCATCTTCTGTACTCCCGATTTTTTACCCGCGCCCTTAATCAATGCGGTTACCTCAATGTCGAAGAGCCGTTTTCGGGTCTCTTAACGCAAGGCATGATCTGCCATGAAACGTTCAAGGATTCCGAGGGGGCTTGGCTGTTACCGGAAGACACCAAGCGCAACGAATCTGGTGACATCGTCCATGCTAAAACCGGTAAACCGGTTACCGTCGGGCGCTCCGAAAAAATGAGCAAGTCCAAATTAAACGTCGTCGATCCGGCCATTATTATCGAGACTTACGGTGCCGATACCGCGCGGCTGTTTATGTTGTCGGACAGTCCGCCGGACCGGGATCTGGATTGGACCGATGCCGGCATTGAGGGCGCTTGGCGTTACGTTAACCGGCTTTGGCGTCTCGTGACGGAACCGCCCATACCCTTGCCCGCGCCTCATGGGCCGAAGCCTGCATCGATTTCTTCGCCGGGCGAAGACATTCGCCGCATGACCCATAAGACCATCGCGGCCGTTTCAGACGACTTGGACCGGTTTCATTTCAACCGTGGCGTCGCGCGCATTCGTGAATTGACCAATGCCCTTGAATCGATTGCCGGCGACAACAACGGTGATCTCGGGTGGGTTCTCCGCGAGGGCCTGGAAACGGCCATCTGCCTCATCGGACCGATGATGCCTCACATCGCCGAGGAGCTATGGCAACAGCTCGGTCACGAAACCCTACTGGCCGATACGCCGTGGCCGGTCCCTGATGATTCCCTTTTGGTCGATGAGAGTGTTACGATAGCCGTACAAGTGAACGGCAAGCTCAGGGGCACGATTGAGGTGGCCCAGGATTTAAACCGCGACGAGGCGGAAGCCATTGCGCTGGCCTTGCCGCGGGTGAAAGAAGCGATGCAAAATAAGCCGGCAAAAAAAGTAATTGTTGTGCCAAATCGGATCATCAATGTTGTTATTTAGAGCTTTTATTTTTGTCCTTGCCGCCAATTTTATATCAAGCTGCGGTTTTGAGCCGTTGTATGGCCACAGGGGCGCTGTCAGCGCATCGAACCAATTAGCCGCCGTTCGCATCAAGCCCATCAAAGACCGGCTCGGCCAAGATCTGCACAATCATTTGTTGGATTTATTTAATCCCCATGGCAGGCCGGCCCAGCCAAAGTATTATTTAGAGGTGCGGCTGGATACCTCCAGCAGCAATGTTGCCGTTAGCAAAGAGGCCTTGGCATCACGTGTTAACTTTGAACTCAATTCGAAATTTAGGCTGATTGATTCGCAAACCGGCAAACCTGTTTATCAGGGGGCCGACCGGGTTATTGCCGGCTATAATCTCTTAAGTTCAAACTTTGCCACGAAATCTGCGGAGGTCGATGCACAAGTACGGACCGTCCGGCAGGCTGCCTTTAATATTCAAACGCAAATCGCTTCATATTTCAAAACCTCCCCGCCGACACGTTAAACAGGCAGATTGCGTAAGTGAAAATCGCGCCCCGCCAAGTTGATGAATTTATCAATCGGCCCAAAGCTGAAATTGCCGCTGTTTTAATTTATGGTCCTGATCAAGGTCTGGTCCGGGAACGGGCGGAGCAACTTGTAAAAAGTATCGTCAGCGATATTAACGATCCTTTTTTAATTACTGCGCTCACCGGTTCGTCGTTGCGTCAAGATGCGGCGGTGCTGATCGATAACGCAGCGGCCCTCTCGTTTTCACAAGGGCGCCGGGCTATTCGCGTACGCGATGTAACGGATACGCACACAAAAATTTTTGCGGCATTTTTAGAAGAGCCAAAAGGAGATTCGCTTGTCATTGTCGAGGCCGGCGAACTTGCCGCCCGTTCGTCTCTGCGTAAAACATTTGAGCAAGCCGACAACGCCGCCGCCTTAGCCTGTTACGCCGATGATGATCGCCGGCTTCATCAGGTGATTACAGAAACCCTACAAAGTCACGGCATAACCGTTTCACGCGAAGCAATGGATTATTTGCTCAGCCAACTTGGTGCGGATCGGATGGTGACGCGCAATGAGCTCGATAAATTAGCCCTCTATATGGAAGAGGGCGGCACCGTCACTTTGGAAGACGCACAATTGTGTATCGGCGATAGCGCGGCGGCCTCCATGGATGGAATAATTTATGCCGTCGGGTCGGGCGATCAGGCGGCGCTAGATGTATCATTGCGCCGCGTCATGGCGGAAGGCGCGCAGCCTGTGCAAATCCTGCGCGCATTGGCGCGGCACCTGCAGCGCCTGCAACTTGCCGCCTCTTACGTTCAAGCGGGGCAATCGCCGGAACAGGCGATGAAGGCGCTCAGGCCGCCCGTCATATTTCTGTTTGAGAATCAGTTTCGATTCCAGCTTTCGATTTGGCCCGTTCGCAGACTGGCTGATGCCATCGATGTGATTTTGGAGGCGGAGCTCAATTGCAAAACGACCGGCATGCCGGCAGAACATGTTTGCGCCCGGGCCCTCATGCGGATTGCACAAGGGGCTCGCGTCATGGCCCAGCACAGATCGCAGCGGGTGCGCGCTTAAGATATATTGAGATTTAATCTTTTAGGCTTACCGGATCTGAATCATCGGACGACAACATTACCACGACATCATCCGGCTTCAGCGTCTCAACATTTTGCGAAGCATCCGTCGGAGCAGGTCCGCTTGAAACTGCAGCGCCCGCTGGCGCAATTGGTGATGCCTTTCCGTCGCTTAAACGCAGCAAAATATCATCCAATTGATCCAGAGAATTGTAATGGATGACAATAGCGCCGCCTTCGCCGTTGAATTGAATTTCAGTTTTCAAACCCAAAAGCAGCGTTAAATCGTTTTCAAGACTCAACGTGTCCGCATCTTTTTGCTTTGCCGATTGTTTAGATTGATTCGATTTTGAGTCCGTCTTTTTTGCCGTACCTTGTTGGGCTAATTTTTCCGTTTGGCGAACGTTGAGGCCTTTTTTAACAACCTCACCGGCAAGCTTTGCCGGGTCCTTCGCGTTTAACAATGCGCGCGCATGGCCCGTTGATAAATCACCATTGTTCAACATTTTTTTGACCGGTTCCGGCAGGCCCAGCAATCGCATCATGTTAGCGACATGGCTACGGCTTTTACCGACAACCTTCGCTAAATTTTCCTGTGTATGACTGAATTCATCCATCAGCTGCTGGTAACCTTCGGCCTCTTCCAGCGGCGTCAAATCCTGGCGCTGTAGATTTTCAATCAACGCAACCTCAAGAACCTCTTGATCGGTCAGGTCCTTGATGATGACGGGCACGTCATGAACTTTTGCTAATTGCGCCGCGCGCCAACGGCGTTCGCCGGCAATGATTTCATAAGCGTTTGGTTCTTCCGGGTGATGGCGCACGAGAAGCGGCTGCAAGATGCCTTTTTCTTCGATCGATCGCGCGAGATCTTTGATGCGATCGTCGTCCATATATTTTCGCGGCTGGTAACGGCCGGGATGCAGAAATTCGACCGGTATTTTTTTGCTGCCGTGAACGTCGATGCCTTCAGGCGTGGCACCCGCATCATCACCGAGCAGTGAGGACAGTCCGCGTCCGAGTCCGCGCTTCGCCATTAGACGTGAATTCCTTCGCGGTTCAGTACCTCGCTGGCGAGGTGCAGATACGCTTGCGAGCCGGCACAGGCCATATCGTAAACTAAAACTGGACGGCCATAAGACGGCGCTTCGGAAACGCGAACGTTTCTTGGGATGACCGTGTTGTATACTTTGTCGCCGAAAAACGCGCGGACGTCTTCGGCGACCATACCCGATAAATTGTTGCGCTTATCGAACATCGTCAGCACGATTCCTTGGATTTCTAATCCCGGATTGAATTTGCCGGCGATCCGCTCAATGGTCCGACTTAAATGACTGACACCCTCGAGGGCAAAGAACTCGCATTGCAGCGGCACCAACACGGCTTGCGCGGCAACCAATGCATTGACCGTCAACAAGCCCAACGCCGGCGGGCAGTCGATTAAAATATAGTCGAATTTTTTCTCGATGCCTTTGAGAGCATTTTTCAAACAGTATTCGCGGTTCTCAACATCAACCAATTCCAGCTCGGCGCCGGTGAGGTCGATACCGGAGGGAATGATGCTGAGGTCCGGAATGTCAGTTGGCTGAATCGTTTCCTCAAGCGTTATGTCGTCGATCAAAATATGGTAGGTATTTTTTTCGCGAGCCGCAGGATCTAGTCCAAGTCCGGTACTCGCGTTTCCTTGCGGATCAAGATCGATGACCAATACTTTTTTCTTTACCGCCGCTAAGGCCGTCGCAAGATTAATAGCGGTCGTTGTTTTACCGACCCCGCCTTTTTGATTCGCTATCGCAAGGATGCGGCTTTGCGCAGGCATTTGTTGAATGAGGTGCTCAGACATGACGGCGGTGTATCCCTTCGATTAAATAAATAACCCCTGAAGCATCTGAAAGACTTTCCGCTTCTGTAACGATCATATTCCATTTTTTTCGCGCCTGCGTCAATTCTTGTCCGCCCTTTGCCCCTTTTAAAAACAGACAACGGCTGTTTTCCGCCAAAAATTCTGCCGAATAAGCGATCAAATTTTCTAAGGGTGCCAGCGCGCGGGCAGTGATGATATCGGCGGAAAACGCATTCAGGGATTCGATTCGGTCCTGATGGATGACGACATTGGTGTCCGTTTTGCGCGCCACCTCACGCAAGAAGGAGCACTTTTTGTTGTTGCTCTCTACAAGATGTATGGGCAGCCCTGTAATGATGCCCAATACGAGTCCAGGAAAACCGGCGCCGCTACCTAGATCGAGTATCGTTTGATCCGAAGGCCTGATGAATTTTTTAAGCTGCGCACTATCAAGCATGTGGCGGCGCCAAATATCATTGAGGCTCGACGTCGAAACAAGATTGATCCGCGCCTGCCAAGTCCGCAACATCTCGGCATAACATAAAAGGCGATCCATCGCCGCCTTATCGATTCCGAGTTGGTGCTGAAATTCTTTTTCGGAAAGTGGCTGTTCTATGTGTTGTGACATACGCGACTATCGAACGCCGATCTGTTTCACGTGAAACAAAACGGCCAGTAATATTATGCGCTCAAGCGCGTGTCATGCCGGCGCACAAATCCGAGTAAAATCGTCAGCGCGGCCGGTGTCATGCCTGGCATTCGTGACGCGGCGCCAAGAGTGGCCGGGCGTGAGTCCATTAATTTTGAGCGAACCTCGTTGGACAACCCCGGCACGGCGGCGTAATCGAGGTCGGCAGGCAACGCCAGCGATTCGTCTTTTCGGAAAGCCTGAATGTCGGCTTCCTGGCGCTCGAGATAACCGGTGTAGCGGGTTTCAATTTCGAGCTGTTCGGCAATCCGATTCGGGATAGAAACAAGCTCGGGCCAAATCGTTTGAAGACAGGCGAAGTCAATATTCGGCCGCGATAGGAGCTCCCAGGCACTGCGCCGGACGCCATCCTGGTTGATCGCAATACCACGTTTCGCCAGCGCGCTTGGCGTCGTTTGACAGGCCTCAAGGCGCGCGCGCGCCGATTGAAGACTCTCCATTTTTTCTTGAAAAGCGGCCGCGCGGGCCGCGCCGACACAGCCAATATCGATCCCTTTTTGACTAAGTCGTTGATCCGCATTGTCGGCCCGCAAACTCAGGCGGTATTCTGCCCGCGAGGTGAACATTCGGTAAGGCTCCAGTACGCCCCGGGTGACGAGATCGTCAATGAGGACGCCCATATAGGCATCGGCCCGATCCAGTGTCAGCGGGTCACCGCCAGACGCTTTTTGGGCAGCATTAATGCCGGCCAATAAGCCTTGCGCACCTGCTTCTTCGTAACCAGTGGTGCCGTTGATTTGACCGGCCAAAAACAGGCCAGGCACACGATACGTTTCAAGCCCGGGCGTCAATTCGCGCGGATCGACATAATCATATTCGATGGCATATCCGGGGCGGACCATGACGGCACTTTCGAGCCCGGGAATTGTTTTTAGCATCGCCAGCTGGACTTCTTTCGGCAGGGATGTCGAGATGCCGTTGGGATAGACCGTATCGTCATCGAGCCCTTCTGGTTCGAGGAAAATTTGATGCCGGCCGCGTTCGGCGAATCGCACGACCTTATCCTCAATCGACGGACAATAGCGCGGACCGGTGCTTTGAATTTGCCCCGAGTACATGGGTGAGCGCTTGAGGTTTTGCCGGATCAGATCGTGGGTTGCATCGGTCGTGCCGGTTAAATGGCAATCGATTTGCGGTGTCGTGATACGATCGTTCATAAACGAAAACGGCACCGGCGGATCGTCGCCCGGCTGGGTTTCAAGGCCGGCCCAATCGATGGTGCGCCCGTCCAGCCGCGGTGGCGTGCCGGTCTTCAGGCGGCCCAGGGGGAAACCGATCCGTTTAAATGTGTATGAGAGGCCGATGGCGCCTTTTTCGCCGACCCGGCCCGCCGGAATTTGGGTGTCGCCAATGTGAATCAGGCCGCGCAGAAACGTACCCGTGGTCACCACGACGGCGCCGGCCAAGAATGTTAGACCAGAAATCGTTCGCACGCCGTTCAGATTACCGTTGGAATCGAATGTGAGGTCGTCGACTTCACTCGATTCGATATCGAGACGGTCTCGAGCCGCCAGCTCCCTCTGCATTGCTTCGCGATATAGCTTGCGGTCGGCCTGAGCGCGCGGGCCCCTCACCGCGGGCCCCTTGCGCCGGTTCAGCATACGATATTGAATGCCCGCCTGATCAATCACCCGCCCCATAAGCCCGTCAAGGGCATCGATCTCCCGGACTAAGTGGCCCTTGCCTAGTCCGCCAATGGCGGGATTGCAGGACATTTCGCCAATCGTCTCGATACGGTGGGTGAGCAACAGGGTTTTGGCGCCCATCCGTGCCGCCGCATCGGCCGCTTCGCAACCGGCATGACCGCCGCCGATGACAATCACGTCATATTTGTTGATTTTCCCAGGGTTTTGCGGGTTCTTTTTCATGGCGGGACTGTACGTCCGAGTCATGGGCAAGTCAATGACAAGTCGATCAAACTAATGCTCAAGTATTGCGATAATATTGATTCGGCTGCGGATCAATTAAAATCGTCCTTAAATTCAAGTAACTGCCAACAGCGGCGTTATTTGTCGAGTCTTCTAAGGGGCTTAGAGATATTAAGCGCAGTGAGTTTCATCAATAACGGGCAGGCAGCTTTATTGTTTCACGTGAAACAATCATTTGAATCTGATTTGATCCCACCTGCCATCGTTGTTTCACGTGAAACATCGAGACTCAATCAGTCCATTTATTTACCAATACAAAAATCTTTAAAAATAACATCAAGAATATCCTCGACATCAACACGCCCTGTAATGCGCCCCAGCGCCCGAACGGCGAGCCTGAGATCCTCGGCAATGAGCTCCGGGTCTTGGTGATCGGGTTGCTCGGCGGTTGGCTCCAGGGCCCGTAAAATGGCGTTCCGACAGTCTTCAAGGGCCTGGCGGTGGCGGGCCCGGGTAATTGCCGGCGCCGCCGACAAATGGCATCGCTCGGCGACTTCGGCCGTCAATTGGGTCAAGAGGGATTCGATGCCGTCACCGGTTTCAACGGAAATACCAAGTGCTGGCAGACCCTTAATTTCAAGCGGCGGGGCTGGGTCGCCGAGATCGATTTTATTGATCACGACGAGCGTGTCCTCGTCGATCAGGGATGCGGTCTGCGGGTCGACATCCGGCCAGCCGGACTGATCGAGTACCGCCAGGCACAGATCGGCATCGCGCGCCCGGGCGCTGGCCCGGCGAACCCCTTCGCTTTCGATGGGGTCATCTGAATCACGGAGGCCGGCCGTATCGGCCAAAACAACCGGATAGCCCTCGAGGTCGAGTTGCACCTCAATGACATCCCGAGTGGTGCCGGCGACAGACGACACGATAGCCGCGTCGCGCCTCGCTAACACATTGAGAAGGCTTGACTTTCCGGCGTTCGGCGGGCCGATGATGGCGATGTGCAGGCCATCGCGCAGGCGTTCGCCACAGTGCCGGTCCGCAAGATGCCCCTCGATTGAGGCTTGAATATCAGTCAATTCCCTGCGCACGGCTTCGTCGAGCGTGGCGGGCAAGTCCTCCTCGATAAAATCAATACTGGCCTCGAGGTGAGCCAGGGCACGGACCAGTCTTTCCCGCCACGTTTCCGTGAGCTTGCCGAACTCACCCTGCAGTTGCCGGAAGGCCTGGCGCCGCTGGGCCTCGGTATCGGCATTGATCAGATCGGCCAGCCCTTCGGCAGCGGTCAGGTCCATCTTGCCGTTTTCGAAAGCGCGCCGGGTAAACTCTCCCGGCTCGGCCTCGCGCAGGCCGGGCATTGCCGATAACACATTCGCCAAAGCCGCCGTGACGGCCCGGCTACCATGCACATGCAGCTCCACAACGTCTTCACCGGTGAAGCTCGCCGGGGCCGGCATCGAGACGGCCATGGCCTCGTCGATGGTTTCGCCGCTCTGCGGATCCGTCAAAACAGTATGCGTCAAAACCCGGGGCGGGCAGGTCTTGCTGGCGATTTGCTTTAAAGCCGGCATCGATTCGGGTCCGGAAAGACGAAAAACCGCAACCCCGGCACGGCCCGGCGCGCTGGAAAGGGCGAATATCGTATTCCGGAGCGAAGATGATGGCATAATTTAGGTCGATCTTTTCATCTAACTAATTGCAATATTTAGGATAATTTATTTATATTTAATAATAGATGTAATATTTATATTATTTAAGACACTTCAGACAATCAACCACAGCAATCACCAAGAATGTGGTTGTGTGACCGTCGCTTCGTCCTTAGGTACAAACAATCCGCGTTCATAGTCGAAACCATGACCCAAAACCACAACCAATTAGACGGCGAAACCAGCCCCTACCTCTTGCAGCATAAAGATAACCCGGTCCACTGGATGCCCTGGGGGCCTGAGGCTTTTGCAAGGGCCAAGGAGGAAAACAAACCGATCCTACTCTCCGTCGGTTACGCCGCCTGTCATTGGTGCCATGTCATGGCGCACGAGAGTTTTGAAAACGACGACATCGCAAACCTGATGAACGAACTGTACATCAACATCAAAGTTGATCGCGAAGAGAGGCCGGATGTCGATAATATTTACCAAACCGCTTTGGCCATGCTGGGCGAACACGGCGGTTGGCCGCTGACCATGTTTCTCACGCCCGATGCCGAACCGTTTTGGGGCGGCACGTATTTTCCGCCGACTGCCCGATACGGCCGGCCTGGGTTTAGCGAAATCCTGCGCGCCATCGCCAATACCTACAACACCGAACATGACAAAATCCTTAAAAACGTTACCGCCCTGCGCGACGGCCTGAAAAACATCAGCGAGGCTCGTGGTGGAACCGGCTTATCGATGGCGAAGCTCGACGATGTCGCCGACATCGCGCTCAGCATGGTTGACTCCGTTCACGGCGGGACCACCGGCGCGCCAAAATTTCCGCAGCCAGCTTTTTTTCAGTTTTTGTGGCGGGCCTACAAAAGAACCGGCGAACTTTTTTATCGTGAAGCCGTCACGCTGACCCTCGATAAAATTTGCCAGGGCGGGATATACGACCATCTCGGCGGCGGGTTTGCGCGTTATTCAACGGATCCGATTTGGCTCGCGCCGCATTTCGAAAAAATGCTTTACGACAACGCGCAACTCATCGAGCTGCTAACGGCGGCCTGGCAGGAAACGCAAAGCCCGCTGTATGAGGCCCGCATTCGTGAAACCATCGACTGGGCGTTGCGCGAAATGCGCGCGCCGGCGGACGGACCCCTCGACAAGCCTTACGGCTTTACCAGTGCCTACGACGCCGACAGTGAGGGAGAGGAGGGCAAGTTTTACGTCTGGAGCGAGGCCGAGATCGATGCGTTGCTGGGTGATGATGCCGAAACGTTCAAAGAGGCCTATGACGTGACCCCATACGGCAATTGGGAAAACAAAACGATCCTCAATCGCAGCAAAAATCCCGGTCTCGGCGATACCGGGTTTGAGGCCTCGCTGGCGGCGATGCGAGGTAAGCTGCTTGCGGTTCGCAACCGTCGCGTGTGGCCGTCCTGGGATGATAAAGTTCTCGCCGACTGGAATGGCCTTGTGATCGCGGCGCTCGCACAAGCCGGCGCCTGCTTTGGTGAAAAAAACTGGATCGATGCGGCCAAAAACGCTTTCACGTTCGTTTGCGAAAACATGCGCGATGGCGCGAACGAACATGACCGACTGTTTCACGCCTGGCGCGACGGCAAGGCCAAACACCCGGCCATCATCGATGACTATGCCAACATGGCACGGGCCGCCCTTGTTCTGTTTGAGGTGTCCGGCGAAGCCGCGTATCTGCAACAAGCACGGCAATGGGTTGCAAGCGCAGACGCGCATCATTGGGATGAAAAAGACGGCGGTTATTTTTTGCCCGCCGACGATACCGGCGATCTCATCGTCCGGGCCAAAACCATTCACGACAATGCAACGCCGACCGGTAACGGCACCATGGTCGAGGTGCTCGCGCGGCTTTATTATCTTACCGGTGAAACGCATTTCCGTGACCGCGCCGATAAGATCGTACAAGTTTTCTGCGGCGAGGATTTACAACCGATGATTGCAATGCCGGTTTTGCTGGCCGGCTATGAATTGCTTGAAAAGGCTGTGCAAACCGTTATCGTGAGCGACCGTAATGACGATGTTGCGGAGGCCTTGTTGAATACCGTCTTCAGTGCCCCGGTGCCGAACAGAATCCTCATGCAGATCGACCCCGGCACGCCTTTAGCGGACCATCATCCGGCGGCGGGCAAGGGACAAATCGACGGCAAGCCAACGGCCTATGTATGCATCGGTCCGGCCTGCAGCTTGCCGATCACCGAGACTGCTGATTTGCAGGCTGCCCTTACCGGCAACGGCGCCACGACTGAACGATCGTAACGGAGGAATTGTGATGCCCCATTTGTCCATCAAAAGCCCCTATGGCGATTTAACCCTGTTCGAAGAAGACGATCGCCTGATCGCACTGGAGTGGGGCCGCTCGCCGAACGCGCAAACGACGCCCTTGCTCAAAGAGGCAGAGAGACAGCTGGCCGCATATTTTGACGGTACCCTCAAACAGTTCGACCTGCCGCTCGCGCCACAGGGCACGAAATTTTACAAACAGGTTTGGGCTCATATGCAAACCATCCCGTATGGTTCGGTCGAAACCTATGGCGACGTCGCCGTGAAGCTCGGCAGTGCTCCGCGCGCTGTCGGCGGCGCCTGCGGCCGCAACCCGATCCCGATCATCGTGCCGTGTCACCGTATCGTCGGCGCGGGCGGGCGGTTAACCGGCTATACCGGTGCCGATGGCGTCGAAACGAAACGCTCGCTGTTACGCCTGGAGGGGGTCCATCTAAGCCCGCTGTTCGCTAAGGCCGCTTAAAATCACGCCGCAAATCAAAATAGCCAAGAGGCCACACAGGGAGACATCATGACCAAAGCCGTACGCATTCACGAAACCGGTGGGCCGGAAAAACTGATTTACGAAGACGTTGAAGTTGGCCGGCCGGGCGAAGGACAAGTCCGGTTAAAGCAAACCGCAATCGGCCTGAATTATATCGACGTCTATCATCGAACCGGGCTTTATCCGCTGCCGTTCGATCTGCCGGTCGTCATCGGTACCGAAGCCGCCGGCGTGGTCGAAGAGACCGGCGCGGGCGTTGATGATGTCAAAGCGGGTGACCGGGTTGCTTATGCGCCCGTCGTCGGCAGTTATGCCGAAGCGCGGTTAGTACCGGCAAATCGTCTCATCAAGCTGCCCGATAGCATCGACGATAAAACCGCGGCTGCCATGTTGCTCCAAGGCATGACCGTATCGTATTTGCTGCGCCGAACCTTCCCCGTCAAAAAAGGCCAAACGATCTTGCTCTATGCCGCCGCCGGCGGGGTCGGCCTGATCCTCGCGCAATGGGCGAAGCATCTCGGTGTCACGGTCATCGGTGTTGTGGGCTCGGACGATAAGGCGAAGCTCGCGAAGGCCAACGGTTGCGCGCACACGATCAATTACGCGACGGAAAACGTTCCCGAACGGGTTGCCGAGATAACGGGCGGGGCAAAGGTGCCGGTGGTTTACGATTCGGTCGGCAAAGATACCTTTATGGATTCGCTGGATTGTTTACAGCCCTTGGGCACCATGGTCAGTTTCGGCAATGCTTCGGGCGCGCTGCCGCCGATCGATGCCGGCCTCCTGTCGGCCAAAGGTTCGCTATATTTCACCCGGCCCGGATTGATGCATCACGTCGCCAAGCGCGAAGACCTGCTCGACCTCGCACAATCGTTGTTTGATGTTGTCGAGGGCGGACACGTCAAAATTCACTGCAATCAGGAATACGCCTTAAAAGACATCCAGCAGGTCCATAGGGACCTCGAAGCCCGCAAGACCACGGGCTCGACCGTGATCATCCCTTAAAAGCTATCACATCGTAAAAACCCGCCAAATTGCCGGCGGGTTTTTTGTGTTTGAATTTAGGTGTTCATGGAGTCGAAGAATTCCGCGTTGTTCTTCGAGTTCTTCAGTTTATCGAGCAGGAACTCCATCGAATCGACGACGCCCATCGGCATTAATATCCGCCGCAGCACCCACATTTTCGACAGCGTGCCCTTATCGACGAGCAGCTCTTCCTTACGTGTGCCCGACTTGGTGATGTCGATGGCCGGGAAGATCCGCTTATCAATCAGCTTACGGTCGAGCAGAATTTCCGAGTTGCCGGTGCCTTTAAATTCTTCGAAGATCACTTCGTCCATACGCGATCCGGTATCGACCAGCGCGGTGCCGATGATCGTCATCGAGCCGCCCTCTTCGATATTGCGCGCAGCACCGAAAAAGCGCTTCGGGCGCTGCAGGGCGTTGGCATCGACACCGCCCGTGAGCACCTTGCCCGAAGACGGCACCACCGTGTTGTAAGCGCGCGCGAGACGCGTAATGGAGTCGAGCAGGATCACCACATCGCGCTTATGCTCAACCAAGCGCTTCGCCTTAGCAATGACCATCTCGGCGACCTGAACGTGGCGGGTCGCGGGCTCATCAAATGTTGAACTGACAACCTCTCCCTTCACCGTGCGCTGCATATCGGTCACCTCTTCGGGGCGCTCGTCGATCAACAACACCAACAGATAACATTCGGGATGATTGGCCGCGATGGAGTGGGCAATATTTTGCAGCATAATGGTTTTGCCGGTCCGCGGCGGCGCGACGATCAGGGCGCGCTGGCCTTTACCGATCGGACAAATCAAATCGATGACTCGGCCGGTGTCGTCTTTGTTCTTGTCCTTCGGCTTACGCTCAATCTCCATATCCAGTTTGTCTTCCGGATAGAGCGGCGTCAGGTTATCAAAATTAATGCGATGCTTGACCTCCTCGGGGTCGCCAAAGTTGATGTCGGTGACCTTCAGCAAGGCAAAATACCGCTCACCGTCTTTCGGCGAACGGATTTCGCCCTCGACCGTATCGCCGGTTCTTAAACCGAAACGGCGGACCTGGCTGGGCGAGACGTAAATGTCATCCGGGCCGGGCAGATAATTGGCCTCCGGCGATCGCAAGAAACCGAAGCCATCCTGCAACACCTCTAAAACACCGTCACCGAAAATCGATGTGCCGTTTTCGGCTAGCTTCTTCAAGATGGCGAACATCATCTCCTGCTTGCGCAGGCTGCTCGCATTTTCCACCTCGAGTTTTTCGGCATATTCGAGGAGTTCTTTCGGCGGTTTGGTTTTTAATTCTTTTAATTTCATGGGCGTGACAATCTAGGTTGGATGGGTCGGCGGAATGGGTAAACTGGTGGGACGGCTCGCGGAGTTGAAAATTAACTCACTGATTTTATTGAAAATAATTAAAAACTCAGACGGGCCCGCGGGGCAGATAGTGAGCTTTCATGAAGGGTGGATGCGACGGTAATCCGTATATGATCCGAAGGGACAGATAGGATTAACCAAAGGGAAGCGCAAGTCAAATAAAGAATTTAAGGCGGTCCGGAACACCTGTTTTATGACAGTACATTAAAACGGCTTCACGACGGCCATAATAACGATCACGATCATCAAGACCGTCGGCGCCTCGTTCATGATCCGATAAAATTTTGCCGGACGCCGGTTGCGGTCTTCGGCGAATTCCCGCTGCCATTTCGACATCGATCCATGCAGGCCGGCGAGAACAAAGACGCTGACTAATTTCACATACAGCCAACCAGCAGACCAATCATTGAGGATTGCCAACAACAAGCCGCCGAACAAAAACGACGCGATCATCGCCGGGGTCATGATGGCGCGTAGTAAGCGGCGCTCCATAATCTTGAACGTTTCAGATTGCTCCGTGTTGGGAGCGCAATCGGCATGATAAACAAACAAGCGCGGCAGATAGAGCAATCCGGCCATCCAGGCGATCACGCTGATGAAATGCAGTGCCTTGATCCACAAATACACGGTGGCTGAAACTTCAAACATGGAAGGTCTCCCCGGTTACAACGGCCGGCCGCGCGGACAACAGGAAAACTGTTGCTGACAAGACGACCCGTCAACTGCGGGCTCAAGGGCGGCGTTGCCGTTTCTGGCCTGCGTCACGATATCGGCAAGGCCGGCTATGAAAGCCGGATGGGTCCCCAGCGCCGGGACACGATAATACGCCGGCACGCCGAGCTTTTCGGCCGCCGACTTGTATTCGATATCAAGCTCGACCAGCGTTTCTGAATGTTCCGACACAAAGGCGATCGGCACAACGACAACGGCCGTTGAATCGTCTGCTGCGCGCTCGAGTTCCTGTTCCGTCGAGGGTCCAATCCATTCAAGCGGGCCGACCCGGCTTTGATAGCACACGGCCCAGTCAGCAACGGCATCGCCCAACTGGTTCATAACGCCGGCCGCAGTTTGTTCCACTTGCCACTGATACGGATCACCGCCAGCAATAACCTTCTTCGGCAGCCCGTGGGCGGAAAATAAAACGCGAAAAGGCTTTTCCCGGTCGATCTTCGACAGCGTTTGGCGGATAAGGTCCGCGTGTGCCTCCAATAATCCCTGTTGAGCCGCATAACAGCAGGGCGCGAACGTTGGTGCGAACAATCCCGTTTTTGCGGACGCTTGCTGCCAATCCCATAAAGATGATCCGGTCGTGGTTGTTGAATATTGAGGGTACAGAGGCAGCAGTACAATTTCGTCGGGCTCGAATTTTTTGACATCCCGCGCGGTCTCATCACTCATCGGATGCCAATAGCGCATCGCGGTAAAGACACGGTATTGATTCTGACCATCTGTCGCCGTAAGGCGTTTTTGCAATGCCTGCCCTTGCTCATGGGTAAGCTCCAACAGCGGCGATTTACCGCCGATATGCTCGTAAATCTTCTTTGCAATCGGCGCACGTTTTTTAGAGATAAATTTTGCCAATAGCCAACGGATTGGTTTAGGGGAATCGATTATGGCTGGGTCGTTAAAAAGATTAAATAAAAATGGCTGGACCGCATCGGGTCCATCGGGTCCGCCCAGATTAAATAAAACTATGGCAATTTTAGGCATACAACGGCCGTCCGGTTTTAAGTCGATGCATGATGATGTCCGCGCACGATTTCGGCAACCCGGATAACATTATCCGGTGGTGTTTCAGGTAAAATGCCATGGCCGAGATTAAAAATAAACGGCCCGCCCGACAGGGTTTGCAAAATGTTGATGGTCTCATCTTCTAATTTTTTTCCACCTTCACGAAGGATCTGATTATCCAGATTACCTTGAACGGTTTTTAAACCCTGTAGATTATCACGCGCCCAAGCCGGCGAAATATCACTATCAATACCGATACCATCAACACCGGTGTTCTCAGCATACTTGATGGTTTGATCACCCGCACCACGGGGAAATCCAATAACCGGCACATCCGGATTGTGTTGTTTGATGCCTGCTACAATTTCCCGGGTCGGTTGAATAATCCACCGGTCAAAATGTTCGGCTTCAAGTAAACCCGACCAGGAATCAAAGAGTTGTATGGTTTCAGCACCATTCTTAATTTGTTCAATAAGGTAATCCGTCGTCACCGGAACCAAAATATCGATTAGTTTTTGAAATCCATCCGGTTCCTCAATCGCCCATTTTTTAATCGTTGAACCGTCTTGCCCCGACCGGCCCTCAACCATGTAATAGGCAACGGTCCAAGGTGATCCGGCAAAACCTATTAAGGCAACGTTGTGCGGTAATGCAGCCGATAATTGCCGAACCGATTCAAACACCGGTTCTAAATGATCTAAAACCTTACTCACTTGGAGTTGTTTTAAGTCTGTTTCAGACCGGATCGGTTCTAAAACAGGTCCCACACCGCCTTCAAACCGAACGGACTGCCCCAACCCGTCAGGAATAACCAGAATATCGCTAAAAAGAATAGCCGCGTCGGGTTGAAACCGGCGCAGAGGCTGTAAGGCCGCTTCTACAGTTAAAGCCGGTGAATAACAAAACGATAAAAAATTCGGCGTATCTTCGCGCAATTTCCGGTATTCCGGTAAATAGCGGCCCGCTTGGCGCATAAACCAAAACGGCGGACGATCGAGCCTTTCCTGATGAAGTGCCCGAAGAAACAGTTTTTTATCTTGGTGAGAAGACAAAGGCGTTTTATTCAAGTTATTACTCACTCACCTACACTATCTAATATTATATATAGAAAGGTTGAAGTAGTTGTTGTCCGCTGAATCTCGGGGATTATATCTTATCCCCAATTTCAATATGAAAATTTAAAAGGAAATTTTATACGGCTGTTTCCGGTATAAATTACTGTAAGAAAACCATCGGTACTTGGTTTCCTGCGTTTAAGAAAAACCTGTGAATTATGGGTAAAACATGAATGAATAAATTATTTCGATTGTTATAAACAATTTTAAGGCGGTTGTATGATTTTCGTTTTTAAATTTTCAGCTGTGTATACGAATCGAGCAACTTGCATGATATAAAGACCAATTCATTTTTGGCCCAGTTGTCCACATATATCGATACCGATTTTCTCAGTTATACAAATCACCAAACATTAATAATTACGCCTAAATTCAACGCTTATGAAAAATATACATCTTCATCTTATCTCGGATTCGACCGGTGAAACCGTTTCAATGGTTGCGCGTGCCTGTCTGGCACAATTTGAAGATGTTGCCGCCGAAAACCATAATTGGACATTGGTCCGCCAAGTCGATCAAATCAGTGAAATATTGGAATCCATAACGGAAGACCAGGGATTTGTGCTTTATACCCTCATTAATGCGGAACTGCGGCTCAAACTTGAGGAAGGGTGCCGCCAATTACAAATACCCTGTATCTCGATTTTAGATCCGATTATCAGCGCTATGGGAAGATATCTCGGTTCTGAAGTAAAAGGCCGGCCCGGTAAGCAACACGAACTGGATGCAGAATATTTCAACCGGATCGATGCCATGCAGTACGTCCTCAGTCATGATGACGGCCAAATGGCTTCTGATTTAAACGAGGCCGACGTTGTCATTTTGGGTGTTTCAAGAACCTCGAAAACCCCAACCTGTATTTATTTGGCAAACCGGGGCATTCGGGCCGCCAATATACCCATTGTGCCGGGTTGCCCTTTGCCCGTAGATGTCGAAAGCCTTACGAAACCTCTGGTTGTTGGCTTAACGAAAGACGCAAAAAGCCTGGTTCAAATTCGCCGTAACCGGCTACGCATGCTCAATCAGGACGAAGAAACAGATTATGTCGATATCAAAACGGTTTCAAAAGAGGTCAATGACGCCCATCGATTGTTCACGAGCAACAATTGGCCGGTGATTGACGTCACCCGCCGGTCGATTGAGGAAACGGCGGCGCATATCATGACAATCTATTCAAAACGCAACAAGGAGAGCCCCTGATTCAGCCGGCTTGTGATTCCAAAACGGCACTCGTTCTCGCTTCCGCCAGCAGCGCCCGCGCCTTGGTTCTCGAACGGGCCGGTCTACACTTTATTCGTGAACCGTCCGATATCGATGAATCGATTATCAAGCGGCAATTTCAAGACCGCCAAAAAACAGCTCAGGCCGCAGCCCAAGCCCTTGCCGAGGCGAAGGCTCTTGCCGTGTCGCCGCACCACCCGAAGGCTTTCATTATCGGTGCGGATCAAATGCTGGTATGTAATGGCCTTTGGTTTGACAAGCCAAAGGATTTTGCTGAGGCCCGCGCGCACTTAAAATTGTTACGTGGCCAAACCCATGAGCTCATCAGCGCGATTTGTGTGGCCCAAGATGAAAATATCCTTTGGCGGCATGTTGAAAGCACAAGGCTGACCATGCTCTCTTTCAGCGATGAATTTTTAGAAAATTATTTGCGCCAATCCGGTCCCGAGGTGCTTGAATCAGTCGGCGTATACCGATTGGAAAGCCTGGGCCCTCAGTTATTTGAAAACATAGATGGAAATTATTATTCAATTTTAGGCCTGCCGTTGCTGCCCTTGTTGGCGTTTTTACGTAGGGCTAGAGTCATTAATATATAACGCGGCGGAGTCGCTGGACGTGACAAAAAACGAAACAATCAAAGCAGGTGTGATAGGCTGGCCGGTTGGCCACTCCCTTTCTCCGCGCCTACATGGGTTTTGGCTGCAGGCATATTCAATCAATGGAATTTATGAACCGATTGCGGTGAAGCCTGAAGACTTCCGCGATCAATTTCGCGGCCTTGCCGATGCCGGATATGCCGGCGTGAATGTGACCGTACCGCACAAAGAGGCCGCGTTGGCTAATGTCGATGAGGCTGACGACAATGCCCTTCGTATCGGTGCGGTTAATACGGTTGTTGTTCGTGATGACGGGTCATTGCACGGCAGTAATACGGATGGATTCGGTTTTATCGAAAATTTAAAAGACGGCGCCCCGGGCTTCGACTTCACGAATGGTCCGGCCGTCATTTTAGGAGCAGGGGGCGCGGCCCGGGCGGTCGTTACGGCATTAATCGATGCCGGCGTGCCGGACATCCGGCTAACCAATCGCACGATGTCGCGGGCCGAAACATTAGCAGATCAAATCGCGGGCCCCGTGACGGTCGTGCCTTGGGAGAAACGCGATGCCACCCTTAATGACGCACAGTTGCTAGTAAACACGACAACATTGGGCATGAACAACCAACCGCCGCTCGAAATCGATATAACGGGCTTACCGGATAACGCCGTTATCAACGATATCGTCTATGCGCCGCTGGAGACGGATTTAATTAAAACAGCCCGGGCGCGCGGCCTGACAACCGTCGATGGAATCGGCATGTTGCTGCATCAGGCCCGGCCGGGCTTCGCCCAATGGTTCGGCGTGCAGCCGGATGTGAGCCAGGCTTTGCGCGATCATGTCTTGGCCGGCGTGAAGGGGTAGGCGCATGGTGATCCTTGGATTAACCGGCTCGATCGGCATGGGCAAGTCGACGACGGCGAAATTGTTTCGGACACTCGGTGTGCCGGTCCACGATGCCGATGCCTGCGTGCACGCCATGATGGCGCAACACGGTGAGGCGGTAGATAAGGTGGGGGGCGCTTTTCCCGATGCGTTGAAAAACGGCGCCATCGATCGCGGCATTTTGGGCCGGCTGGTATTTGACGATCAGGACGCCTTGGCCCGGCTCGAATCGATTCTGCATCCTCTGGTCCGTAAACATGAGCTCAAGTTTTTGGCTCATTGGGCGCGTCATCGCCGTCCCCTGGTCGTATTGGATATTCCGTTGTTGTTTGAAACCCATGGCGAGCAACGCTGCGATGCGGTTGCGGTCGTGACGGCCCCGGCGTTTATCCAGCGCCAGCGGGTCATGCAACGGGCCGGTATGACGGCCGAACGATTTACCGCGATCCTCGCGCGCCAGATGCCGGATGACGAAAAGTGTCAATACGCCGATTTTCTCGTGCCGACCGGACAAGGAAAGGCATTCAGCTTGCGTGTCGTGCGCAATATTGTCAGAGTGGCGAAGTCGATCCCCGCCAATCGATGGCGGCCGGCCCAGCAGGCGCTCTGGAAATATTCATAAACCGAAATGAAGATTCGATATGCGTGAAATAGTCCTCGATACCGAAACAACGGGATTCGACTCCGCCGGCGATGACAGGATCGTGGAAATCGGCTGCATTGAGCTGATCAATCATATTCCGACGAACAACACATTTCAGTGTTACATCAATCCCGAACGGGACATGCCCGAAGAAGCCTTTAATGTGCATGGGCTTTCATCGGAGTTTCTCGCAAAGCATCCTGTGTTTGCGGCAATTGCGGATGACTTTATCGCGTTTATCGCCGATTCACCGCTCGTGATTCACAACGCGAGTTTCGACATCGGTTTTATTAACGCGGAATTTAGACGCTTAGGCCATTCGCCGATTCCAAGCGACCGTGCGATTGATACCGTTTCAATGGCGCGGCAAAAATTCCCCGGCGCTCAGGCTAATCTTGATGCACTGTGCCGGCGCTTTCAAATCGACCTATCAGACCGGTCCTTGCACGGCGCGCTGAAAGATGCCCGCTTGTTGGCGCAAGTGTATTTGGAGCTGATCGGCGGCCGGCAACCAGACCTAGAGCTGGCGAAAGAAACACAACAACTTACTGCGGAAACCAAAGACCGGCCCGTGCAGCCGGCCCGGCCTCATGCGCCGACCCCGGCGGAAGAAAAAGCACACGCAGCCTTTCTCGAGAAATTAAACGAACCGATTTGGCAGGCCTCGTAAACGCCCCCCGTTCAATTGGTTAATTCAATGGACTAATTTGCCGCCGCCGGCTGTTCGCCGCCGCCTTTTTGCTGATTTTGTTTTTGTTGATTGTACAGCGCCATAAAATCGACCGGGCTTAATAAGACAGGAGGGAAGCCAGCATCCCGGGTTGCGTCGGCAACGATGTTGCGGGCAAACGGGAATAATAAACGTGGGCATTCAATCAACAGCATCGGTTCAATCTGATCGTTATTGGCCCTCAACGTAAAGACACCGCCATAGGACAATTCGACGAGAAAGGCGACCTGATTATCGAGTTTGCAATCAGCTTTGACGATGAGGACAACTTCGTACGTTTTATCCTGCAGCGGCTGGACGTTTACGTCGATGTGAACCGAAACGTCCGGCTGATTTTTTTGCATGAGAGCGTAAATGGTCGGCGCGCCGGGCACCTCGACGGACAAGTCCTTAATATATTGTGCCGAAACCATTAAGGAGGGTCCCTCGACGGTTGCCTCGCTTTCTGTGGTTACGGTTTCATCCGACGGGGTTGCATTTGAATCTTGCTCGGCCATGAGTTTCTCCTGATTACGAAATCTTATTGGACCTTGGCTAACATGCTTTGGGGACAGGAACAAGCAAGCGGCTATGCCTGAAAGCCGGGTTGTTGATTGTTATTTTAACGCTTTCGGCGGATCTTCCGGCGGCTTACGGCGGGGCCCGCCGTTTTTCTGATTGATTTCCCGGTATTCCCCTTCAATCGTCGGCCCGCCGCCGGGATGGTCGGGGCCGAAGGGCCCTTCGGGGCCTGTTTGAATATTAATTCGGCCGGAGGCTCTCCAGTATCGGGCCAGGGTGTGGCGCAGCAAGGCGCGAAACGGCGGTAAAAACAGTAAAAATCCAAAGCCGTCCGTGACAAATCCTGGTGTCAGCAAGAGGACCCCGGCAACCAACAGGCACAGGCCGTCAAAAACCTCGGTAAGGGGAAGCCGACCCTGATCGAGACTCAGCTGAACCTTTTGCAGTGTTGCCAGCCCCTGTTGGCGCAGTAAAAACGTTCCGATCATAGCCGTTAAAATGATGGCACCGATTGTCGGCCACAGACCAATTCTGCCGCCAACTTCGATAAAAACGGCAATTTCGGCAATGGGTATACCGACCATTAGGAGAAATATTATTGGCGCCATGCTTGCCTCGGCATCGGTTCGGGCTTATCTGATGATTGAATAGCGGCTTTTCTATCGAATGTCCGATACGGTGCTGGACCTCGGTGTGACAAGCCGTTAACGTATAAAACTGTTTAACCTACCGTATTAAAGCGGTCCAGCGGTCTTCGGGCCCGCAACAGCGGTTATTGAAACAATGGGCGATTTTCAATTCTTCGACATTATCTTGTTTGCCATGATTGCGGCATTTCTCGTGCTGCGTCTGCGCAGCGTCTTGGGCCGGCGTGACGGTCACGATGGCAGCGGTCACCGCGATCCGTTTTCGCGCCGTCAAACGACCGATGAAGCCGACGATAATGTCATTCCGTTACCTGATAACAACAAGAGCTTAGATATCGAACCGGCGGCCGAGGAAGACGTCGAAACGGCAAAAGCCGACGATCCGTTATCACAAGGCATCGCCGAAATTCGCAAGGCCGACCCGACTTTCAACATGAACGAATTCGCATCGGGGGCGAAAGTTGCGTTTGAAATGATCCTCGGTGCTTTTGCCGAAGGCGACTCACAGTCCTTGAAGCCTCTTTTGAATTCCGATGTCTATGCCAACTTTGAGCAGGCTATTCGCAACCGCGAAGATGCCGGTGAGGAACTGGAATACACATTGATCGGCATTAAGTCCGCCGATGCCGTTGAGGCTTTCATGGAAAAATCTTATGCTCATGTCACGATCAAGTTCGTGAGTGAGCAAGTAAACGCCCTAAAAGATAAAGACGGCAATGTTATTGACGGTGATCCGGATCGTATTATTGAAGTTACCGATTTCTGGACATTTGCCCGCAACACCAAATCCTCGGACCCCAATTGGTCGCTGGTTGCCACTCGCAGCCTTGATTAAGGTGTTCCAAATTTCCCGATCCATTGTCGGGTCGTTTCTTTTCTTCATATTTTTAATAGGTATTTTGAGCGCTTGTGGCGAAACCACAATGCGCACCCAGCCCGGCGCGCGTGATATGGCGCCACGCCTCGAGGCCACATCGTTTAACCAGTTGGCGAATTGGCAAAATGATCGCCATGGCCGTGCGTTGCGTGCTTTTGCGCGCTCTTGTACGGCCTTGATGAAAACGCCTGATCACAAAACAATTCAAAGTTTTGACAAACAATTTTTTGCCCGGGATTGGAAAGACGCCTGCCGCTCGGCTGCCGGTATCGATAAAAACAACCACCATGCGGCACGCTGGTTTTTCGAACGCTGGTTTGTGCCCCATCGCATTGTGACTGGAAAAACATCACCGGGATTGTTCACCGGTTATTATGAGGCCGAGCTCAATGGATCGTGGCGCAGAACGAACAGATTTAATGTGCCGCTCTATGCCAAACCAACAGATCTCATCGCCGCCGACTTGGGCCAATTCTCATCGGCGCTGAAGGGCAAGCGTATTGCGGGCCGCCTTCGCGGCAACAGACTCATTCCCTATCATTCGCGCCGGGAAATAGAAAACGGCGTTTTACGAGGCAAGGGCCTTGAGTTGCTGTGGGTCGACAGCGTGGCGGACGCTTTCTTTTTGCATGTTCAAGGCTCCGGGCGCGTAAAAATGACAGACGGGAGCATCGTGCGTGTCGGCTATGCCGCGAAGAACGGTCGCCCCTACGTATCCATTGGGCGCGAGCTCATTAGGCGCGGCGCAATGGCGAAAGAAAATGTTTCCATGCAATCCATCCGCACTTGGTTAACCGCCAACCCTCACAAGGCCAGCGATCTTCTTGCCGCCAACCCCTCTTATATATTTTTCCGCCGCCTAAAAGGCACCGACGTGATTGGCGCCATGGGCGTCGGCCTAACGCCGGGCCGCAGCCTCGCGGTCGATCGCCGTCATGTGCCGTTGGGCGCGCCGCTATGGCTTGATACCCGGGACCCGCTTGACGAGCGCCGCCCCCTGCGCCGCTTGATGATTGCTCAGGACACGGGTGGTGCGATCAAAGGGCCGGTGCGCGGTGATATATTTTGGGGCTTCGGGGCCGAAGCGGCCCAACGTGCCGGGCAAATGAAATCCCGCGGCACGTATTATGTGTTGCTGCCCAAAACCATTTGCTGTTAGCCCTAACAAATTGATTTCAATACCATTCTGATGCTTGTCATCACCGCAACAAGCCCTCATGCTGAGCGGCATGGTTGAGTCAAAAACCCACGACACAAAATTTCGCGTCGGTTTGTTTGTCACGTGCCTGGTCGATTTGATGCGCCCGGCCGTGGGCCACGCAACGCTCAAGCTGCTGGAAGATGCCGGCTGCGATGTCGGCATACCGGTTACGCAAACCTGTTGCGGTCAACCGGCCTACAACGCGGGCGATGCGAAAGACGCCCGCACGATTGCGGCGCAAGTGATCGAAACATTTGAGCCGTTCGAATATGTGGTGACACCGTCCGGTTCGTGCGCCAGCATGCTGAAAATTCATTATCCGAATCTCTTTAAAAACGAGATTGATTGGAAAAGCCGCGCGGAAAATTTAGCGGCCAAAACATTTGAGCTAAGCTCGTTCCTCACCGACGTTTTAAATCAAAAAATATTTCACGCACCTTGCTCGGGCAAAACGACGTATCACGACGGTTGCTCCGGCTTACGCGAGCTCGGCATTAAGCGTCAGCCGCGGGTGTTACTCGAGCAAGCCGGCGGAATTGAACTCGTGGAAGCGAAGGAGGCGGAATCCTGTTGCGGTTTCGGCGGATTGTTTTGTGTGAAGCATGCCGATGTATCGACTCATATTGTCGATGCGAAAATCGATGATATTCAAAAAACCGGCGCCGGACTTTTACTCGGCGGCGACCTCGGCTGTTTATTAAACATTGCCGGACGGTTGCATCGCCGGGGGATTGATATACAAGTGCGCCATTTTGCCGAAGTTTTGTCGGGACACGATCAAACGGTTCCGGCGATCGGCGCAGAAGAACAAACAAAAGAAACATCATCATGAAGCCGGCTGTCGATTCGTTTTCAGATAACGCCCGTGATGCCTTAAAGGATGTAAAGCTGCAAGACGCCCTTGAGCGGTTGAGCCACGGCTTTCCGGAAAAGCGGCGCAAGGCCATTGAGCGCTTGCCCGAGTTCGATGATTTGCGGGATGCCGCCCGGGACCTCAAAAACCATGTGTTGGAACATCTCGATTTTTATCTCGAGCGGTTCGAAGAAAAAGTCATCGAGGCGGGAGGCACGGTTCATTGGGCACGCGACGCCGCCGAGGCGCAAGAAATTATTGTCGGACTGTGCCGGGACCATAACGCCAAAACGGTGACAAAAAGCAAGTCCATGATCGGCGAAGAGATTGCGATCAACGAACATCTCGAGGCTGCCGGCATCACACCCGTTGAAACCGATATGGGCGAATACATCATTCAGTTGCGCAACGAGCCGCCGTCCCATCTCATCGCGCCGGCGATTCATTTATCGAAAGATCAAGTCGGCGATACGTTTCGCGACAATCACACGCACCTTTCCAAAGCCCGCCCGCTCGAAGAGCCGCGCGTATTGTTGGATGAGGCGCGTGATATTTTACGCGAGCGTTTCATCAATGCCGACGTCGGCATCACAGGCGCAAACATGCTGGTGGCCGAAACCGGATCGCTGGTCATTGTGACGAACGAAGGCAATGCCGATTTAACAATGACGCTGCCGAAGGTTCACATTGCCGTTGCCTCGATTGAAAAAATCGTGCCGACGCTCGAAGATGCGAGCACAATTCTGCGCGTGCTCGCCCGCTCGGCGACGGGACAGGATATGTCCGTTTACACCAGTATCGTCACCGGCCCGAAACGCGACGATGATCTCGATGGTCCCGGCGCGTTTCATGTTGTACTGCTCGATAGCGGGCGTGCCGCTATGTTGGGCCGGCCGATGCGCGAAATGTTGCGTTGTATTCGCTGTGCGGCATGTCTGAATCATTGCCCGGTTTATAAATCCATCGGTGGACATGCGTACGGTTGGGTTTATTCGGGACCGATGGGGGCGGCCCTCGTGCCGAATTTACTCGGTGTGCATAACGCGCGCGCGCTGCCGCACGCCTCGACCCTGTGCGGCACCTGTGAAGATGTCTGCCCGGTTCGCATTCCCATTCCGAAATTGCTGCGCCTGTTACGTCAGCGCGACTTCATGACCGAGTCCGCTTTTAGCGTCAACAAACGCGCGATGCGGTTGTGGGCGCGCATCGCGGCTCGTCCGCGGCTTTATCGGTGTCTGCATAAAATTTTCGCGGGCCTTTTCGGTAAAGGCGCGGGCCGCTACACCCACCTACCGTTTTTGCGAAAATGGACGGTAACCCGAGATTTTCCGGCTCCGGCGAAAAAAAGTTTTATCGACGATATATCATTACGTAAGTGTAATAAGAAATGAGTACCGCACGAAGTCATATTCTTTCAACCATTCGAACCGCTTTGGGGCGCACGGCCCTTAATGACGCCCGTCAAGCGGACCTGCAGGCCCATTTAAAAAACCCGAAGCCCCGCGTTATTCCGGCGCGTGGCCAGGGGTCGCGTGAAGCCTTGATCGAGCGGTTCATCGACGAGGCCCGCCGGGCGGATGCGAGTGTCGAGCGGATTGGCGGTTTTGCCGATATTCCCGAAAATGTGGCAGAATATCTGGGCCGCTCAAATCGTTTCGGTAAAGATATAAAATTAAAAATCACCCCTGAAGAGGCGTTGAAGAACGTTGATTGGCAGGATTTCGGTGAAAACCACCTCGATTTCGGCGCGGCATCGCCGGACGATGATGTCAGCATTGCTATCGCATATGCCGGGGTGGCCGAGACCGGCACGCTGGCGATGGTTTCCGGCCCGAATTGCCCGGTTTCCCTGCATTTTCTGGTGGAAACCCAAATCGTCGTGTTGGTTGAAAGCGCCATCATCGGACCGTACGAAGAGGTTTGGGGGTTATTACGAAAACAAAACAATAAAGTGTTGATGCCTCGCGCGGTGAATTTTATTACCGGTCCATCGCGCACCGCGGATATCGAGCAAACCTTGTTATTGGGCGCACACGGCCCCAAAAACCTGCATATTTTGGTTGTTCGAAATGGCTAAAAAATCGAAACCCTCGGCGGATGACGATGACTGGGCGTTGTGGCAAAAGATTGCTGGCGAAACCGAACCGCTGCCGGGCAAAAAAGTTGAAAAAGCCCCGCCCAAGCTGACCGAAGCATCCGGGGCGAAATACCAAAATCCGAAGCCCGACAAGCGGCCGGCCCCGCCGCCTGCGTCGGTTGCGAGCGCGCCATCGCGGCTGCCCGAATTGCGCGCCGGAGAATTTGCCGGCCTTGATAAGCGCACAGCTCAGCGCTTGAAGCGCGGTCAGCTTGCCATCGAGGGCCGTCTCGATTTGCATCACAAAACCCAGGCGGAAGCCCATCAGGCCCTGGATCGTTTCATAAACGAATCGGTTTTAACCGGACGGCGTACGGTGATCGTGATTACCGGTAAAGGCCTCAAGCCGACGGGCGAGGTCGGTGTTTTGCGCACCATGGTGCCGCGCTGGCTGAATCAAACGCCGCTACGCGAAAATATCGTCGCGTTTTGCGAGGCCGCGCCAAAAGACGGTGGTTCGGGGGCGCTTTACCTTCGCTTAAAGAAATTCGGCTAAGCTTTTTTCCATGACTCCTTTTGGTGAAAAAGTTCGATCGTTGCGCGCGCGCCATCGTGTCACGCTGAAACAAATGGCAGCCGATTTGGGCGTGTCGTCGGCATATTTGTCGGCACTTGAACACGGCAACCGTGGTCGACCTGCGCCCGGTTTGACAATGCAGATCTGCGGCTACTTTGAATTGATTTGGGATGAAGCCGAAGAGTTGAAAAAACTCGCCGACATGTCACACCCGCGCGTCGTCGTCGATACATCGGGCCTCAGTCCACGCGCAACCGAGCTCGCCAATCTTTTGTCAAAGACAATCGATCAGCTGGACGACCAAACGATTGATTGGATCGTTGATGAAGTGCGCGGCAGCCTCGGCGACAACCAAGGCCCGACTCACTAAACACTCATTTATAAAATAAACTTTTTAAGGTCCGCGTTCTTGGCGAGATCGCCGACCGCTTCGCGCACGTATTCGGCGTCAATTGAAATTTCTTCGCCCGAACGTTCCGATGCGGAGAAGCTGATGTCGTCCATCAGTTTTTCCATCACGGTATGCAGGCGCCGCGCACCGATGTTTTCGACGCTTTGATTAACCTCAGCGGCCAAGTCGGCGATTTCACCGATGGCATCATCACCGAAATGCAATGTGACATCCTCGACGCCCATCAAGGCCGTGTATTGTTTAATCAACGACGCTTCCGGTTCGGTCAGGATTCGGACAAAATCATCCCGGGTAAGCGCTTTGAGTTCAACACGAATAGGCAGGCGCCCCTGCAATTCGGGCAGCATGTCGGAGGGCTTCGATAAGTGAAACGCGCCGGATGCGATAAATAAAATATGATCTGTTTTTACCGGCCCCCGTTTAGTGACGACCGTGGTGCCTTCGATCAGCGGTAAAAGGTCGCGCTGAACGCCTTCGCGGCTGATGTCGCCACCCGCCCGTTCCGAGCGCGCGGTGATTTTATCGACCTCATCGAGGAACACGATGCCGTTGTTTTCGACGGAATCAATCGCCTCGGCGACAATTTTGTCTTCATCGAGCAGCTTGTCGCTCTCCTCGGCAATGAGGATGTCGTAGGACTCCTCGACCGTCATGCGCTTGGGCTTGGTTTGCCCGCCAAAAGCCTTGCCTAGCATGTCGTTGATGTTGATCATGCTCATTTGCGCGCCGGGCATGCCGGGGATGTCGAACGACGGCATACCGCTACCGGTATCGCTGATCTCGATTTCGATTTCCTTGTCGCTGAGCTTGCCCTCGCGCAGCATTTTGCGGAACTTGTCGCGCGTGTCTTTGCTTGCGTTCTCGCCGACAAGCGCATTGAGCACACGGTCCTCGGCATGGAGTTCGGCCTTGGCAATAACCTGCTTGCGTTGGCGTTCTTGAATCATAATGATTGCGGATTCGAGAAGATCGCGAATAATCGATTCGACATCGCGCCCGACATAACCGACTTCGGTAAACTTCGTCGCCTCGACTTTGATGAACGGCGCCTGTGCAAGCTTGGCCAAGCGGCGGGAAATTTCCGTTTTGCCGACACCGGTCGGCCCGATCATCAAAATGTTTTTCGGCAGGACTTCTTCGCGCAGACTGTCATCGAGTTGCTGACGCCGCCAGCGGTTACGCAGCGCGATGGCGACGGCGCGCTTGGCGTCGTTCTGGCCGATAATGTGACGATCGAGTTCGGAAACGATTTCGCGTGGGGTGAAGCTGCTCATGAAGATAATTTTTCGATGATGATATTTTGATTGGTGTAAACGCAGATGTCGGAGGCGACATCCATGGCGCGCTTGGCAATTTGTTCGGCGTCGAGATCGTCGCGGTCGATCAGGGCGCGTGCCGCCGAGAGCGCATAATTGCCGCCTGAACCGATGCCGATCAGCCCGTCTTCCGGCTCCAGGACATCGCCGTTACCGGTGAGCACCAAGGACGTGTCTTTATCGGCAACCGCCATCATCGCTTCGAGGCGGCGCAAATACCGGTCGGTGCGCCAATCCTTGGCGAGCTCGACACAGGCGCGCATCAGCTGGCCCGGGTGCTGTTCGAGTTTACCTTCGAGGCGCTCGAGCAAGGTGAACGCATCGGCGGTCGCGCCGGCAAATCCGGCGATCACGGAGCCGTCGGTCAGCGTGCGGACCTTGCGTGCGTTGGCCTTGATGACCGTATCGCCGAGGCTGACCTGACCGTCCCCGGCGATGACCACGTCGCTGCCTTTGCGCACGGACAAAATGGTCGTGCCGTGCCAGGAGGGAATTTCGTTCGTTGCCATGCGTATCTTTCCTGATCGGGCCTCTGAAAACCGAGGCGGGGCGGGACTATAGCGTTGATGTAGGCTTGTGAACAGGCGAGATCAAGACCCTGAAAAAACAAGGAAAAATTCACATTTTATGCGTATGACTAATGCGGCGCGCCGGCGATGAAGCCTGTTATGAAGCTGGCGATAGCGGAGGCTTCCTGTTAAAAGGCCCCGAATTGAAAGGGATCATTCCATGCGGACCGCAACCATCGAACGAAAAACGAAAGAGACGGAGATTTCCGCGACCGTCAATCTCGACGGCACCGGCGTTTCCGATATCTCGACCGGCATCGGTTTTCTCGATCATATGCTTGAGCAAATCGCCCGCCACGCTTTGATCGATCTCACGGTGAAGGCGAAAGGCGATCTGCACATCGATTTTCATCACACCACGGAGGATACCGGTATCGTGATCGGCGAGGCCGTGCACAAAGCACTTGGTGACCGCGCCGGGATCACGCGTTTCGGTGAAGCCTGCGTGCCGCTCGACGAATCATTAACACGCGTGGTGCTGGATTTTTCCGGGCGCCCCTATCTCGTGTGGAAGGTGAACTTCACCCGCCAGAAACTCGGCGAGATGGATACCGAATTATTCAAAGAATGGTTTCAGGCGTTTTCACAATCCGCCGAAATGGCCCTGCACGTCGAAAACTTTTACGGCGAGAACAGCCACCATATTGTCGAAACATGTTTTAAGGCTTTGGCGCAGGCTTTGAAAAAAGCGGTGACGATTGACCCGCGCAAAGCGGGCGCGGTGCCGTCGACCAAAGGCGTTTTGGGCGGCTCTCTTTAAGACACCGTCAGGAAGCCTTATACTGAAGACACTTATTTTTTGCGGTCTTATTTATACGCCATGCGAATTTATACAGTTCACATCAAACGGGCGGGCGCGGGCGAGCTGAAGGATCCCGATCGCGGCCTAATCTTGATTAAAGAAGGCTTTAGCTGGCCGGCATTTTTGTTGACCGGCCTGTGGGCCCTATGGCACCGGATGTGGCTTTGGGCGGTCGTGATCATCGCCGCTAATGCCACGCTCAGCTTGACAGTGCGGGCCCTGACCAGCGACACGCTCATTCAGGGCGCGATCTCGGTCGGGTTCGCACTCATCATCGGCTTCATCGGTAATGATCTTCATCGCCGGTCGCTGGCTTATAAAAATTATCGAGAGTTCGGCGTTGTAGCAGCCGACAATGTATCCGCCGCCGAGGGGCGTTTCTTCGATAACAATCCCCATTGGGTGTCGGCGTTTCGTTCATGAGCATCGCCATCATCGATTACGGTTCGGGCAACCTGCGTTCGGCGGCAAAAGCGTTTGAACGGGCCGCCCGCGAAGCCGGCTTAAACAAGCCCGTTCATGTGACCGCAGACCCCGAAGCTGTGCGCGCTGCCGAACGGATTGTCTTGCCAGGCGTCGGTGCGTTCGGCGATTGCAAAAGCGGCCTCGAGGCCTTGCCCGGTATGATCGATGCACTTGAAGATGAGGTACGTAAAAAATCGAAACCGTTTATGGGCATTTGCGTCGGCATGCAATTGTTGGCCGATACGGGATATGAGCACGGAACTTACAAAGGGTTCGGCTGGATTCCCGGCGAAGTCGTGCCGATTAAACCAAACGACGGGACACTAAAAATTCCACACATGGGCTGGAACGATCTCGCGATTAAAAAACCGCACGCCATGTTCGATAGCATCGCGTCCGGCACGCATGCCTATTTTGTGCATTCGTTCGGGTTTGAGTGTACGGATGAAAACAATATCGTTGCGACTGTTGATTACGGCGGTGCCATCACGGCGGCAATCGGCATGGACAACATCATCGCGACACAATTCCATCCGGAAAAAAGTCAGGCCATGGGCCTGCAGTTCATCACTAACTTTTTGAAGTGGCGGCCATGATTTTTTTCCCGGCAATCGATTTGAAAGACGGTCAGTGCGTTCGTTTGCTGCGTGGCGAGATGGATCAGGCGACCGTGTATGGCGACGACCCGGCGGCCCAGGCGCGGACGTTTGCAGCGGCGGGTTGTTCGTGGCTGCATGTGGTCGATCTCAACGGTGCCTTCGAGGGCAAGCCAGTGAATAAAAATGCCGTCGATTCCATTCTTTCCGCTACCGGAATGAAAGTGGAGCTGGGCGGCGGAATCCGAGACATTTCAACGATTTCCATGTGGCTCGAGGCTGGAATCGCTCGGGTGATTTTGGGTACTGCGGCCTTAAAGGACCCGGCGCTGGTCAGGGCCGCTTGCCGCCAGTTTCCGGGCCGCATTGCCGTCGGTATCGACGCCAAGGATGGTTTCGTCGCCGTCGAGGGCTGGGCGGAAACGTCTTCAATCGCGCCACTCGATCTCGCCCGGCAGTTCGAAGACGCCGGTGTTGCTGCAATTATTTTTACCGACATTTCGCGTGATGGCGCGATGGAAGGACCGAACATCGATGCGACCGTCGAGCTTGCCGGCGCGATTTCAATACCCGTGATTGCGTCGGGCGGCGTGTCGTCCATGGACGATTTGAAAAACATTAAAGTAATCGGTGAGGGCAAGCTTGAAGGCGTGATTGCCGGACGCGCCGTTTATGATGGCAGCGTTGATCCGAAAGACGCCGTTGCTCTGTTGGAAGCCGCTTAGTGTCATGTTGAAAGTACGTATCATTCCCTGTCTCGATGTCGATTGCGGTCGTGTCGTCAAGGGAGTCAACTTCATCGATTTAGTGGATGCCGGCGATCCGGTGGAACAGGCTAAGGTTTACGATGCCGCGGGCGCGGATGAACTGACGTTTCTCGACATCACCGCATCGCACGAAAACCGCGAAACCATTTACGATGTGGTTGGTCATACGGCGGAGCAGTGCTTCATGCCGCTCACCGTCGGCGGCGGTGTGCGCACGACAGACGATATTCGTAAATTATTGCTGGCCGGCGCCGATAAGGTATCGATCAACACGGCCGCGGTTCACAATCCGGAATTTGTGAAAGAGGCGGCCGAAAAGTTCGGCAGCCAATGTATTGTTGTTGCGATCGACGCAAAATCGACAAACGAATCTGGGGCCGATGATAAGTTTGAAGTGTTTACCCATGGCGGGCGCAAGGAAACCGGTATCGATGCGGTTCAATGGGCCGAGCGCATGATGTCTTACGGCGCCGGCGAAATATTATTAACTTCGATGGATCGGGACGGCACCAAGGTTGGCTTTAACATTCCTTTGACCCGCGCAATCGCCGATGCGGTCTCGATTCCGGTGATCGCCTCGGGCGGCGTCGGCAATCTCGATCATCTCGTCGAGGGCGTTACCGAAGGGCATGCATCCGCCGTTCTTGCGGCCTCGATTTTTCACTTCGGCACCTATACCATTGCTGAAGCGAAAGCGCACATGCGTGAAGCCGGAATCGCTGTTCGCGATGTTTGAGGAAACGCCATGAGTGAAAACGAAGTTGAGATTCTTGAACGGTTGTTCGCGACGATCAAAAGCCGCCGTGGCGCGGATGCACAATCGTCCTACACGGCAAAATTGTTTGCCGAAGGAAACGAGAAAATCTGCGCGAAGATTAAAGAAGAGGCGCTTGAAGTCATCCAGGCCGCGCGTTCGGAAACCGATGAAAGGGTCGTATCGGAAAGCGCCGATCTTTTATATCATTTGCTGGTGTTATGGGCATCGAAGCAAATCGAGCCCGACCAGATTTGGGCCGAACTCGCGCGACGGGAAGGTGTGAGTGGAATTAAAGAAAAGCGGTCGCGCAAAAAATAGCGAGAGGAAAATTGACATGGCACCACCTCTTCCGAAAGCGTACGAAGACGATAATATCTTTGCAAAAATCCTGCGCGGTGAAATTCCTTGCGACAAGGTTTACGAGAACGATCACGCGTTGGCGTTTAAAGACATTAACCCGCAGGCACCAACCCATGTTCTCGTTATTCCGAAAGGAAAATATATTTCGTTTGAGGATTTTTCCCGCAATGCGAGCGACGCGGAAATCGCCGGATTTGTCCGCGCTGCCGGTGAAGTCGCGCGGGGTGCTGAGGGCGCCGTCGAGCGGGGGTTTCGCATTCTCGCCAACCACGGCCCCGAAGCGCACCAGGAAGTGCACCATTTTCACTTGCACATCTTTGCCGGCCGCGATACTGGACCGATGATTTCCCGGTAACGGCCTGCAATCAATTGATCCAGATCATATTGAGAATTGACCACGGGCACTAATCTACCATCTCCTGGAATCATTTTGTGCTGCGATTGAAAGCAGGACCAAGATGTTTCGTCGGCTATGTGCAGCGTATGTGTTAAGTGTTTTTATGATCGGCGTTGCCCGCGCAGAGCATGTTGAGGGCGTGCCTCACGCTAAGCCCGGCGAAAAGGCTGTCTTTATGGTTTTGTTGCCGAACACTGATATGGCGCACGCCAGCGAAATGCCGTCGATGGAACGATGTTTGGCTGCGATCCAATATCTCTCCCGGGCAATATGTGTCGAAGCCATAATACCGCCATCCGGCGACTGGCCTGATAAAATTCTCAACATGATACCCCCGCCCGACGATGTGCCGGATTAATGAGATTGATTCAAATCAAAGTCCTTATTTACGGTCTACCATAGGATAATTCTGAAGAGTTGAGTCTCAAGGATGGAGGTACCGATGGAATTGCAAAAACCGTCGCTGGTAACGCGCATAACGGTCGGCAAGGGTGTCGGCCTCGTGGTCGGCCTGATTGGGTTTGTCGCCCTGCCCATATTTGTTCCCGAAATTGATTGGTTCATCCGCTGGGGCGTGCTGCTTTGGTACACGACCATGGGGGCGATTATCGGCGTGTTTGGTGTTTTCACCGAGCATCCCATTTTGCGCCTGCCGATGCCGTGGTGGTTTCGTGCCCCGGTTTTGGGTGCGTGGATGAATTTCGTGCTGACGTTTTTCGCTTACGATACCATGGCGATGGTCATGACGGTGACGTTCGGCGAGGGCGGATATTTACAGTCGCCGTTTTGGTTCACCCTAGAGGGCGCCGTGGTCGGCGGTATCATCGGATACTTTGCGACCCTATTTGGCGGCGAAGGTAAGGCGACGGTTGGGCGTTAAGGCAATGATTTAAGATTGTGACGCGGCGAGTTTTTCTTCCGCGTTCATCCAATCTTGTTCCGCCGCTTCCATAGCCTTTTCGACATCGGCCAATTTCATGTTCAGTGCACGCAGATCATGACTGTGACCTTCATATAATGACGGGTCGGCCAGTTGTTGCTCGATCTCGGTTTTTTGTTGGCTCAGTTTTTCGAGTTTATGCTCGGCGGCTTGCGCCTTTTTGCGAAAGCCCGCGGTTTGCTCGCGAGCCCGGGCGCGTTCCTGGCGTTCGGCTTTTTTATCGATCTTATCCGCATGCCCATTCGATTTTTCGGTTTTACTCTCGCGTCTTCTTTGCCGCGCTTGATCGAGTAAAAGACGGCGGTAGTCGTCGAGGTCGCCGTCGAATGGTTCGCATCGGCCGTCATCGATCAGCCACAAACGGTCACTGATTAATTTAATCAAATGAGTATCATGGCTTACTAAAATGACCGTGCCCTCATAAGCATTTAACCCTTGCACGAGGGCTTCGCGGGCGTCGACATCGAGATGGTTGGTCGGCTCATCGAGCAGCAGAATATGCGGCGCCTCAATACTCATCAGGCAAAACAGCAAGCGCGCCTTTTCCCCGCCCGACAGATCGCCAATCTTGGTCTCCGCTTTGTCGGCGCCGAAACCGAAGCGGCCGAGGTGCGCGCGCACCTTGCTTTCGGTCGTCATCTCCAGGCGCTGGGTGAGGGTTTCGAGCGGTGTCGAAGAAAGGTTCAGTTCATCCGCCTGGTGCTGAGCGAAGTAGCCGATTTTCAGTTTGCTCGATTTCGTTACCTTGCCGTCCATCGGTTTTAGACGTGCCGCAAGAAGTTTCATCAGCGTCGACTTGCCGTTACCGTTCGCGCCCAAAAGCGCGATGCGGTCGTCGTGATCAATGCGTAAATCGAGACCGGAAAGCACCGGCTTGTCATCATAACCAATGGTCACGCGATCCATCGCAATCAAGGGCGGCGATAAATCAGTCGGGTTGGGGAAAGTGAATGTCGTCGTGCGCTCTTCCATCACGCTGGCGATGGGCTCCATGCGCGCCAGCATCTTAAGCCGGCTTTGTGCTTGGCGTGCTTTGGTCGCCTTGGCGCGGAAGCGGTCGACAAACGTTTGGATGCGTCGCTGCTCGTCCAATTGTTTGCTGTGCAAGGCGGCTTGCCGGCTCAAGTTTTCGCGCCGGGTGCGCTCAAAGCGGTCATAGCCGCCGGCATAACGGGTGAGCTTTTGGTTATGCAGATGCACGATCGTATCGACGGCGCGGTTTAATAGATCCCGGTCGTGGCTGATGACGATCAATGTGCCCGGCCATGTCGAAAGGTAATTTTCAAGCCACAGCGTCGCCTCAAGATCAAGATGATTGGTCGGCTCATCGAGCAACAGGAGATCGGGCCGCGCAAACAACGTACCGGCCAGCGCAACACGCATGCGCCAGCCACCGGAAAATTCAGAACACGCGCGTGCTTGGCCCGCCTCATCGAAACCGAGGCCGGCCAAAATGGCGGCCGCGCGGGCGGTGGCGGTGTGGGCATCGATGTCGGCAAGACGGGTGTGGATTTCCGCAATGCGGTTTGGGTCGTTCGCGGTTTCGGCCTCTTTTGTGAGAGCGGCTAATTCCGTATCGGCGGCGAGCACGGTTTCGAGCAGGCTCGCTTCGCCGCTCGGCGCTTCTTGTGCGATACAGCCGATTCGTGTGCGCCCGGCAAGGCGAATACTGCCACCGTCCGGCGCGACCTCATCCAAAATCATTCGAAACAATGTTGTTTTGCCGGTGCCGTTCCGCCCGACCAGCCCAACCTTATGGCCCTTCGGTACATGCACGGATGCGCCGTCAAACAATAGGCGTCCGCCGATTCGATAGCTGAGATCGTTGATGTGCAACATGATGGGAGTTGTTTAGCGGTTCGGCAACGATTCGACCATGGATTTCAGCAAGCCGAAATTGGACGGGTCCATGTCGAGCGTGCCTTCATTGATACGCTTATCCAGTGCCGTAGAGGCCGTGTTGACCGGTGTGGCAATACCAAATTCTTGGCCTTTTTCGGCGACGACGCCGGTGATATGCGACATTTCGCTTTGCCGACCCTTGATGTGATCGTGAATGGCGGCCGTCGTCGCGTTTTTGCCGATATGACCAAGCAGCGTGTTCATGGCATTGAGTAAAACCTCATCGGTCGCCCCTGCAAATTCGTCCGCGTTCATGCCGAACACGGGCTCAAGTGAATATCCCAGTGCCTTGCCGACGGCGACGGACTCACGGCCCGCCTGAATAGCGAGTTCTTTCATGCCCGGCAGTTGAGAGGCCTCCCAAGTTTTCAAGCCGAGCAAGCCGGTGAGGCCCATCAACATGGTATTGGCGACAAGCTTGGTCCACTTCGCCCCTTCGATGTTTTCCGTGAGATCGATGCGCGCGACGTTTTGCATAATTTCTTGAACGTCTTTCAGCCGCGGCGTGATCGAGCCATCAAGCTCGCCCAGACCGAACCAGGTTTTTTCGTATGTCGTGTCGCGCTGCACGAGCCCCGGCGTGAACATTTCGCCGGACAGCTCGACGACGGCACCGACGGTGCGCCCACGTCCGACAATGCCGGCGATCATTTCGTTGTTCATGCCGTTTTGCAAACCGACGAGAACGCCGTCTTCTTTAAGATAAGGCTCGATCAACGCGCAGGCCCATTTTGTGTCGTTCGATTTAAAACACAAAAATACGATATCGAATGTCGGCATGTGTTCGGCGAGCTCACAAAGATGCCAGGCTGTTACGGGCACATTCACATCTTCATCGGGAAACTGGATAGTGACGCCTTTAGCCTTCATGGCCTCAACGTGCTCGGGCCACTGATCAATCAGGGTTACGTCAAGACCGGCGCGCGTTAAGTCGGCGCCGACGCATGAGCCAATGGAGCCGGTGCCGAGGATGGCAATTTTTTGATGTTGAACGCTCACGCTACCGATTGGGAATCGATTCGATTAACGATTTAAGGAGACCAAAGTTTGCCGGATCGAGCTCAATTTCTTTGTCGTTGAGGCGGCGGTCGACTTCCGTCACCGCGGCGTTGTGAGTCACGGGAATGCCGAGACGCTTGCCTTCCTTGGCGACCAAACCGTTGATCAGCGACATCTCGCTTTTACGTCCCTTTTTATAATCCATGATCGACGTGGTGATGGAGTGCTTGCCGGTGTGTTCTTGTAGCTTGCGCATGGTTTTAATCAGGGTTTCGTCAGAAGCGCCGGCGAACTCTTCCGCCGTCATGCCGAAGATCGGCTCGATTTGATAACCGAGCGCGATGCCGACCTCGAGGGATTCGCGCCCTAGCTGCACGGCGATATCGGACATGCCTGGCAGTTCGCGCGCGTCCCAGTTCTTCATGCCGGTGATGCCGATGGGCCCCATGGTCATGGTGTTGGCAATCAGCTTGGTCCACTTCGCGCCCTCGATGTTGTCGGTGAGCGTGATGGTGGCAACGGATTCCATAATCTCTTTCGCTTCAAGCAGGCGGTCTGTTGTGGAGCCGTCCAGTTCGCCCAACCCGAACCAGGTACCGGGGCGCGTTGTGTCGCGCTTGACGAGGCCGGGGCCCTGGAACATATCGGCGGATAGCTCGACACAGGCGCCGATGGTGCGTTCCTTGCCGACCACGTCGACGATGGTCGGATTATTCATGCCGTTTTGCAGGCCGATGAAATAACCGTCTTCTTTAAGATAGGGCTCGATCAAGGTGGCCAGCCAACGGGTATCGTAGGACTTAACCGCCATGAACACGCAATCAAATTCGGGCATGTGTTCGGCAAGCTCGCACAAATGCCAAGCCTTGACCGGAATTTGCAAATGCTCGTCCGGTAGCGTGATGTCGAGACCTTTTTCCTTCATGTATTCGACGTGCGCGGGCCACTGATCGATGATCGTGACGTCGAGTCCGGCCTTGGTGAAGTCGGCACCGACGCATGATCCAATCGCGCCGGCACCGAGCATGGCGATTTTTTTATCTTTAATGCTCATGGTTAATTTTACTTATCAATAATGAGGTCGTTGCCGGAAAGGTGCTCGACCGTTTGCCCTGATTCACTAAACGTCCGTGTGACAATGTCGGTCGTATAGATCCATAAAATCTTCAGCGACTTATCGTCAGGTGCGACGAAGCGGTGCGACTTGCCCTTCGGAATATAGGTCGTGTCGTATTGCTTCACCGCGACCGGCTCTTCGCCCTCGACCTCGCAAACGCCCTCGCCCTCGAGGATGGTGACCTGCTCATCGCAGTTATGGGAATGAAACGGCACCTCGTTGCCCGGCGGAAATGTCGTGATGCCGGTGGTGATCAGGGTGTCGTTGTAAACGCCCTTGGTGATCAGCGGCGTCGACTTGACCCCGTTGCCCCGTTCGACGGTCTCGATTTCGTCGATTTTCACAATGGTGGCGTTCGGCATAGATGCATTCTCCCGTATTTTAATCGTTCCGTTATCGTTATAATCGTTATAATCCCAGCAATTTAGCAGCATTGCCGCCGAGAATCAGATCCCGGTCCGCATCGCTCAAGCCTTGGTGATCTTGGACGAATTGTACCGGTTGTTCATAGGACATGTCGAAGCAGAAATCGCTGCCCAGGACGACCCGGTCCGCCCCGACCAATTCGATCAAAAAATCGAGCTGCGGATGGGCATGGGTGATGGTGTCGTAATAAAATCTTCTGATGTATTCCCACGGCGGGTTTTTCAGATGTTTGCACTCGGGCCGCACGCCCCAGCCGTGGGTGATGCGCCCGACGAGATAAGGAAAAGTACCGCCGGCGTGGGGCAAACAAAACGTAAGCCTCGGAAACCTGTCGAGCACTTCGCCGAAGATGAGATGCGAGGCGGCGATGGCCGATTCGGTCGGATTGCCGATGAAGTTGGTGAGGTAAAATTTAGCCAAGCGGGCCGGTTCCACCACCGTGGTCGGGTGCAGGAAAATCGTCCAGCCCCTATCTTCGATACGCTCATAAACCGGAAAAAAACTTTCATCCGACAACTCTTTGCCTTCGATGTGCGTCGACATATATACGCCGCGCATGCCGGGCAAGTCTTTCGCGCGTTCAAGCTCTTGAATTGCTAAGTCCGGCGCTTGCATCGGCAGCATGGCGAGGCCGACGAACCGGTCGGGGTATTTTTCGTGCGCCTCAACGCACCCATCGTTATAGGCTTGTGATAACCGCAAGCCGAGATCGGGCGATGCCCAATACACCATCGGCGCCGTTAACGATAACGCATGCACGTCAAGGTTTTGTTTATCCATCGCCGCGACCCGCGCGTCGATATCGTGATAGCGGCCCTCGATGACAGAGGTCGCCTTGCCGGCAAGATCGATCAATGGCCCGCCGGGATGATCGAGATCGCAGCTCAACCCGAACGCGCCGCCCTCTTCTGCAACGAGCTTCAAATAACGCATGGGATAAAAATGCGCGTGAATATCGATACTGGTTTGTCCCGGCATGATGCTTCTTTTTTTTTGTGGTTTAGTCGCAGATTTTAAGCGCCGCGCGGCCGGTGACCAGCCCTTGCTCGAGCCGTTGATGCAATTCTTCGGCAGCCTCGAGGGGGTGAATTTCGTTGACCAGCGGCCACACTTCGCCTTTTGCCGCGAGCTCAAGCGCGTGGCGCACTTCCCCCCGGGTCGCGTATTTGCTGCCCATGACCTCGCGTTCGGACTTGATCAGCTTGCCCGGAATTTCGATACCGGAAGCCGCCCCACCGAGAATCACCAAACGCCCGGCTTTGTTCAATCCGGCAAGCGCGGTTTCCATGCTCGACTTGGTGCCGGCAAAATCGATGGCGGCATCGACACCATAGCCGCCGGTGAGCTCCTTTAGGGCTTCGGTAACATCGACGCTTGAGGCATCCACGGTTTCGTCCGCGCCGACTTTTTTACACGTCTCGAATTTTTCCGGCCGCACATCGACGGCGATCACGCGCGCGCCGGCCCATTTCGCGACGATAATCATTTGTATGCCGAGCCCACCGCCCGCACCAATGACGGCGACGTCGTGTCCGGGCTCGATCCGCGCGCGGCGGATCACCTTTACTGGCGTTGCAATGGCATCCGTCAGCACGCCGCATTCGGCCGGGTGTTTTTTCCAATCCAGACCTTCCGGGTATTTCATGAACATGTCCGCCGGCAGCTTCATGTATTCGGCGTAGCCGCCGTCGCAGTCGCGCCCGACATTACCCTTGAGATTGTCGCACAGGGTTTCCCGGTCGGCCTTGCACCACTTACATTTGCCGCAGGAGAAATAATAATACGCCGTCACCCCGTCGCCGATCTTCAGGTCCGTGACACCCTCGCCGACCTCGACGATTTCGCCGGTGATTTCATGGCCGATGATGCGCGGGTATTGAAGATTAAATCGCCCGGCCCGGGAGTGTTGGATCGTCAGTCCGGAACCGCAGGTATAGACCTTCGCTACTGCCTCGCCCGGTCCCGCGACCGGGTCCGGCACATCCATCAACTGAAACGGCGTGTCCTTCGCCGTCAAAACCATTGCTTTCATGAAGTATCCCCTTTGTTGAATTTATTTTTTTAAGCCGCCACCGGGTCGCGGCCCGGGACGATACGCCGATAAGATAAAGCTTCCGCGATGTGCAGGCGAGTCACTTGTTCGGTTACTTGCAAATCCGCGAGCGTGCGCGCGACTTTGAGCACCCGATGGTAGCCGCGCGCTGTTAGCTTCATGCGTTCGGCCGCTTCCAGCAAAAGTTTTCGGCCCTCGGGATCGGGCGTCGTGATGTCTTCAAGCAGCGTGCCTTCGGCTTCGGCGTTGGTGCGGATGTTTGTCCCCGCTGCCTTTAATCTGTATCGCTCTTTTTGGATGTCCCGTGCCGTGGTGACGCGTTTTAATATGTCCGCCGAGGCCTCGACCGGTGCGGGAGCGGCGAGGTCCGCCGGGTTCACCGCCGGCACGTCGACATGCAGATCGATGCGGTCAAACAGCGGCCCGGAGATTTTTGCCTGATAGTCTTGTGCGCAGCGCGGCACCCGCGAACACGCCTGTGCCGGATCGTCCAGGTAACCGCAGCGGCAGGGGTTCATCGCCGCGATCAATTGCACCCGGGCAGGATACGTGACGTGTGCATTGGCGCGCGCGACTGTGATGTGGCCAGACTCGATCGGTTGGCGTAGGGCTTCGAGTACGCTGCGCTGAAACTCCGGCAGTTCGTCGAGAAATAATACACCCAGGTGTGCAAGCGAGACTTCGCCCGGCTTGGCTTTCATGCCGCCACCCGTCAGCGCCGCGAGCGAGGCACCGTGATGCGGGTCGCGAAACGGCCGGGTGCGTTTGATGCGCCCTCCCTCAAGCGTACCGGCGAGACTTTGAATCATGCTGACGCTTAAGGCCTCCTTCGGATCAAGCGGCGGCAATATTCCCGGCAGGCGCGCCGCCAACATCGATTTGCCTGCGCCCGGCGGGCCGGTCATCAGCATGTTGTGCCCGCCCGCCGCGGCGACCTCGAGGGCGCGCTTCGCACTTTCTTGACCTTTGATATCGCGCATGTCGGGCAAGGCCTGTTCCGCTTCGGCGGCGAGCGGCTCGGGGGCGGCGAGGATTTGCGTGCCTTTAAAATGATTGATCAATTGCAATAAGTTTTGCGGTGCCAGGATATCGATCTCGCCAGCGAAGGCCGCTTCCGGCCCTTGCGCCGCCGGACAGATCAGCCCGCGCGACGATGCACTGGCGTGAATGGCCGCGGGCAGCACACCGGCGACGGATGTCAGGCCACCATCGAGCGCCAATTCGCCGAGCGCTGTGTAGGTTGCGATTTCATCGGCTGGTAAAACCTGCATCGTGGCGAGAAGACCGACCGCGATGGGCAAATCGAAATGCGATCCTTCTTTCAGAACGTCCGCCGGTGAAAGATTAACGGTGATACGTTCGCTTGGTAACGATAAGCCGATGGCGCTGAGAGCGGCGCGGACCCGTTCACGCGATTCACCAACAGCCTTATCGGGCAAACCGACGATGGTGAACGCGGGCAATCCCGGACTCATGTGGACCTGCACATCCACATCCAGAACCTCGAAACCCTGAAAGGCGACGGTGGCAGTTCGCGCGACCATCAAAATATTCTCCCGCGCAATTATGGCTCCGATTGTAGCGCGGAAGCTCTGGCGGGGCCAGAAATGTTCTTATTTTGTTCTTTTTCGAAAAATGGTTTTATTTCAAACCTTTACTTGACTTTCCCCGCGTAAAGGCGCAAGAGAGGCCCCAGCGACATTCCCGTAGCGGTCGAATTTCGACCCCGTTTAAATGATGAGCCGTCCACCGAAGAAGAAAAACAAGGACCGGCAACTTTCTTTCAGACACCACCAGGGCATTTCGTTAGATGGGCCTCTGCTCGGCATTCGAACGCGTTTCGAATTGGTTTTTTCCTGAGTACGTTTTATCGAATTGCCGGCATTGTGCCTGCGTGTCCCGCCGAAAATCCGGCGGGGCTTACTGATATTGTTTGAGAAAGAAAAAGAATAATCATGACTGACTTTAGCGGCCTCCAATTGGCCCAACCTATCCTGCGTGCCGTTATGGACGAGGGTTACGCGACACCGACGCCGATCCAGGCGCAATCGATTCCTTCACTTATTCAGGGGCACGATTTGCTCGGTGTCGCGCAAACCGGTACCGGTAAAACGGCGTCTTTCGCGCTGCCGTTGTTGCATCGCCTGAGCGAAAACATGTGCAAGCTCCATCGCCGCCAACCGCGCGCGTTGATCCTCGCGCCGACCCGCGAGCTCGCCGTGCAAATCGGCGATAGCTTTAAAACCTACGGCCGTCATGCCGGATTGCGCTCCGCCACCGTTTTCGGCGGTGCGTCCATCGTGCCGCAAATCAAGGCGCTTGCAAAAGGGGTGCATATTCTGGTGGCAACACCGGGCCGCCTGCTGGATTTAATGAACCAAGGCAAAGTGTCCTTAGGCGAGGTTGAAGTATTCGTGCTCGATGAAGCGGATCGCATGCTCGATATGGGATTTATTCCGGACGTCCGAAAAATTTCGAAAGCGTTGCCAGAGCAGCGCCAAACCGTGATGTTCTCCGCTACCATGCCGGCGCCGGTGAAAGCTTTAGCCGATGGCCTGTTGCATGACCCGGTTCATGTTGAAATCACGCCGGCGGCAACCACGGTCGAGAAAATTGAACAACGCGTGATGTTTCTGCCGAAGGATAAAAAACGCGCCCTGTTAAGCAATTTGTTCGCCGGTCCTGACTTAAAGCGCGTTCTTGTTTTTACCCGTACTAAACATGGCGCCGATAAAGTCGCCAAGTATTTAAGCCAAGGCGGCGTAGCATCCGATGTCATTCACGGCAATAAATCGCAAAACGCCCGGCAACGGGCCTTGAAAAATTTCCGCTCGGGCCATGTCCGCGCCTTGGTGGCGACTGATGTCGCCGCGCGCGGTATTGATGTCGACGGCATTACCCATGTGATCAATTTCGAACTGCCCAACGAGCCGGAAAGTTATGTTCATCGAATCGGCCGCACGGCGCGCGCCGGCGCCACCGGCATTGCCATTTCATTCTGTGATTCAGATGAGCGCGTTTACCTGCGCGATATCGAGCGGACCATCGGCCAATCGGTGAATGTCATCGACGATCATCCGTTTCATGCCGATGACATCGCCAGCGATCCGGGCTCTTTTAAGCGCGGCTCGAAAAACCGGCAAAGAAACAGAACACGCCGGCGTTCAAAAGGCGAGCCGCCGTCCGCGCCGAAAAAAGCGGCGCATCGCAAGCCGCAACAGGGTGAAAATCCCAATGCGCATAAATCGAACGTGCATAAAGGGAACTTTAAAAAGAAACGGCCGAACAGAGCGCAACGCCGCGCCGCGGCGGCCCGCCGTTCTGCGGCTTGAGCACGGTCAAGGCCTGATGGGTGCCCTCGTGCAACTCTTCGATGCAGCACACACCGTAATTTGTGTAACTGTCCGGGAGTTGAGCGATGGCGATTACCGAATGGTCCGATGACTTCAAGATTGGCGAAAAGGAAGTCGACAAAGAGCACTGGGGCCTGTTTGCCCTGATTAACGATCTTGCTGAAAAACACGCTATTGGGGCCGACAAAGCTTCATTGGATTCGACGTTAAAGGCGCTCATTGCTTACGTTGATGTTCACTTCGAGCACGAAGAGCGTTTGATGGAAGAAACAGGCTACCCGAAACTAGAGGAACATAAAAAAATTCATGCGGCCCTGGATCAGAAAGTCGATGAATTTCATAATGATTTTGAGAATTCGCCGGAGACATTCGACTACGACAAGCTCATGGAATTTCTTTCGACCTGGCTGAGCCATCATATACTTAAGGTCGATATGGATTACGCAAATTATTTGAAAGAAAGTCACCCCGAACGCGCCAGCCAAGAAGCGGCGCGCGTAAGCCAGGAATATTGATCGGGGTTAATCTGCCGGATTTCGGGTGGCGTCGAATTTAGCTTCGATGGCGTCCCATAATTTTGCCTCAAGCGACACGTTATCGAAGCGACCGATTTCCTGCAAACCGGTCGGCGAAGTGACGTTGATCTCGGTCAACTTGTCGCCGATGACGTCGATGCCGGTAAACAGCAGCCCCCGTTCCGAGAGCGCCGGGCCGATCGCTTCGCAGATCATGAGATCGGCCTTGCTGAGTTCGGTTTTTTCCGGCCGCCCTCCCGCGTGCATGTTAGCGCGTACATCGCCCTCGGCGGGAATTCTATTCACGGCGCCCGCCGGTTCGCCGTCGATCAGGATAATGCGCTTATCGCCCGCGCGCACGGCAGGCACATAAGCCTGCGCGATGATCGGTTCGCGGTAGAGATCGGTAAACATCTCTAAAAGCGCATTGAGATTGTCGTCTTCGGGCGGGCTGTGAAATACGTTGGCGCCGCCGTTGCCGAACAGGGGCTTGATAATAATGTCTTTATATTCTTTTTTAAATGCGAGGATCTCATCGTGATCGGACGTGATTACGGTCGCCGGCATCAGCGGCGCAAAATGAGTGACGAATAATTTTTCCGGTGCGTTGCGCACATGAGACGGATCATTCACGACAAGAGTCTTTGGATGGATGTGCTCCAGCAAGTGGGTCGCGGTGATATAGGCCATATCGAACGGCGGGTCCTGGCGCATCAGCACGATATCCATCAAAGCAAGGTCGATGGTTTCATAATCGCCAAGGGTGCAATGATTGCCGTGTTCGCGGCGTACTTGAAGGGCACGCGCCTTCGCCGTCACCCGGCCGTGTGAGAACGTAAGATGGTGTGGCAGGTAATGGTACAGCGCATAGCCGCGTTTTTGTGCTTCAAGCGCGAGCACGAAGGTGGAGTCCGCATCGATATCAATCGATTCGATCGGGTCCATTTGGATAGCGACGGTGAGGGTCATAATCGGATTGTCCAGTAAGCCATCATTGGGCCCTACTGTAACCGGCCACGCAATTCTTGCAACAATACAGACGTGCGGTAACGGTGTTCATCGCCGTTATTCAGACGCTGAAACGTTTCAAGCGCATCGATGGCAGCGGGGACATTGTCGAGCCGGGTGTGTAAATGGCCCGCTTCACGCCATAAGACCGCCTCTAAGGGGGCGAACAGCAATGCGGTATCGATGACATCGATGGCATCGAAAAACCGTTCTTGCTCCAATAAAGCCGTTTTTACTTCCATTTGCAGACACAACAATAAGGCGCGGCTATCCATCACTGCGTAGTGCGCCGGTGTTAACTCCGCTTGTTTGCCGAGCGCTTTTTTAATTAACCGGCGCAGGTCTTGCGGCGCACAGGCTTTAAAGCCGTTGGCCGGATCGTAAATGGCCCGCTCGCCCGGTGTTTCCAATCGCACCAGCACATGATGCGGAAAATCGATGGCAACCGCGGGCCAATCCAGCGACCGGGCGACGTGAAGATAAAGAATGGCGAGCGCACTATCGGCGCCGAACCGGCTATCGATCAGCCGCATGAAACTGGAAGCTTCGAGCGGGTCGGCTGCTGCCGGCGCCACGCCGTAGCCGTAACGCTTTGCGAGCACTTGACGCAAGGCTTCGGCGCGCGTGCCGAGGTCCGGCCCGTGATTGTCGTTGCCAGGCATTGGCGCCGGGCCGATATAGCCGGCGACGTCGAAGCAGAGCTTCTTTAGGTGACGGATGTAGGGTGCCACGCGCTTATTTTTATCAATGGCGGTCGCGAGGAATAGTGCTGTATCGGCCAGGCGGATTTGATCACTTGGAATCGTGCCGATCCGGCGCAGGCGGTCTTGAATATGTGCCGCTGGTTTCATGCTTTCGGGATCGGTTTTTTAATTTTAACGTGCGAAATAACGCGGCGGACATATTTAAGTCCCCGCGCGTGTGCGGTGACCAGGTCGAGCTCGTGCTGATTTTGTGCAATGCCAAGCAAGTAAACAATGCCGTTAACGGTTTCGATAAAATAATTCACCGCATAAATATCTCGATCGAAGGTAATTTTCGATTTCAGTTGTGTCGTGATCCAGCTGTCTCGTGCCAGCGACGTTTCTTTTTTATCTGTATCGAGCTGTATCTCGTTGAGCACCTCTTTGACGCCTTGTGCCTGCCATGTCAGGCGCACGGCTTCGGCCCGCATTTTTTCATCCGCTGCATAACCGGTGAGCAGAACACGGGCATTATAAACTTCGAGGCCGATTTTCCGTACAATGGCGTCGTCTTTATCGAGCCAGTTGTCGACAATGCGGATTTGTATTTTAAGATCGTTGGCGGCGCCTTCGATCCCCCGTTCCTGATAGGCGGCAATCCCCGTTGCGGCACCGACACCGGCGACGACGCCGCACCCCGACAGGATCGGCGCTGCCATTAAAAACATGATGAAAGAAATGGTGTGCCGAAAGCCACGGCATCTTTGAAAATGATGGAACAATTTCGAAAAAATCATTTGTATGATTTGCCCATTAAACGAATGACGTGGGGCCGCTTTGATCGCTTTGCCGTGGTGGCATCATGCCAAGGAAGAATAGGGCGTACAATGCCCCTCTCGTGACCGGCGATAGGCTTTGCGTTTCGGCGGGCGGAAAATTTTTTAAGTGCGCCAAGCGTCGCGAATGTGGCGCGGGATTCGCCAGGGCGCGATCAGCATGGCGTCGAACCGCAGGTGGAGTTGCGCGAATTGTGCGTTGCGCTGCAAATAAAGTTCGGCGGCACGGACAATGCGGTCACGTTGACGGGGGCTGATCGATTCGACCGCCTCTTTGAAATTTTGCCGTGCCTTGACTTCGATGAACGCCAGGACCCGGCCATGCCGGGCGACGATGTCGATTTCACCCAGCGGTGTTTTGTAGCGCCGCGCTAAGACCCGGTAGCCGTGCAGCTGCAACGATAAGGCACACATCGTTTCGGCAAATTGGCCGTAACGCCAAGCCCGTTGCCGCCGGTTAATCATCGTCCGGCCGTTCTTTGTCGATGTCGAGGGCGCGGGCGTAAACGGTCTTTTTCGAGACACCTGTTGCCTCGGCAACAGTTCGCACCGCGTCGCGCAAGCTGTTTGACTGCAAGGCATCGCGAAGCCGGCTGTCGATCTCGGCCTCGCTGAGCATGCTCTCTGCAGATGGCGGCGCGATGACAATCATCGCCTCGCCTTTGGGCGGTGTAGCGTCTTTATAATATGCCGCCAGTTCGGACACCGTACCGCGGCGAATTTCTTCATGAAGCTTGGTCAATTCGCGGGCAACGACGCAAGCGCGTGAGCCGAGAACAGGTTCGGCGGCTTCCATCATCGTGGCTAACCGGCGCGGCGATTCCATCAGGACCAAAGTCGCTGGGATGGAACATAGTTCTTCGATGGCTTTTTGCCGCGCCTTTTGTTTTGCTGGCAGAAAGCCGGCGAAGAAAAACCGGTCGGTCGGCAGGCCGGCGACAACAAGAGCGCTCAAGACGGCCGAAGCGCCAGGAGCGGCGGTCACGGGAATACCGGCCTCATGGCAGGCCTGCACCAGTTTAAAGCCGGGGTCGGAAATCAATGGGGTGCCCGCATCGCTGACCAACGCCACGGTTTCGCCATTTTTTAATCGTTTTATGAGTTCCGGACGTATCTGCGGGGCATTATGTTCATGATATGCGGTTAAATTGGCCTGAATATTGTGAATTTTCATAAGCTTACCGGTGACACGCGTATCTTCGCAGGCAACGGTATCGGCATGGCTTAAAATAGAGAGCGCGCGCAGGGTGATATCGGCGGCGTTGCCGATTGGTGTCGACACAATATAAAGCCCGGGATCAATTTTCGGCCCCGTTGTGTTTTGCGATTGTTTACTCGACATGTCTGTATCGCTAGGCTCAGGCATCAGCGGGTCACGCGGCGTCGAAATGAATATCGAATATGAATAAACGCATTCACGTGAAAAGAACAGGGACCATCCGTTTTTTAACAATCGGGGCACTGGGATTCTGCCTGTTTGCAGCATCGTGCGGTGATTTATCGCTGCCCATGTCTTGGCCCGGCGGCGGCTCGGCGCCGCGCAACGACCCTGTCGGTCCGGCGCAAAAACTGCCTTCGACAAAGTCTCAAACATCGGACCAGCAAAATAAGGCACCGATCAATCCGAACGCGCAAACCCCTTATCGGCCGCCGGTTCAACGCGAGCCGTACCGCCCGCCTGTCTTCGCGCAACCGGCGCCGAGAGGCGAACCGCTTGCGCCACCACCCTATAACCAAACGACGTCATCACCACCTTCACCGGCCCCCGCCTTCCCGTCACGCGCGCCTGAGCCCGAACCGCCCGCGCCGCGGTTTGATGAGCCGGTTCCGGGAGCGCCGGCGGCGCAACCAGCGAGGCCGTCCTTTGAGCAATATTTAAACCGGCCCATTCCTTCCGTTTCCGCCGATCCCGAAACGCAGCCGGAAATGCCACCGCCACCACCGATGAAGACCAGCGGCGTGCGGGTCGCGTTGTTGCTCCCGCTCACGGGTCCGAACAAAAATATCGGCAAAGCCATGTTAAACGCCGCTCAATTGGCATTGTTTTCGTTTTCGGAAAAAACGTTCGAGTTGTTGGTGCACGACACAAAAGGGACACCGGACGGTGCCATCGATGCCGCCCAGTTGGCCATCGGCGATGGTGCGCGTTTGATTTTAGGACCGCTGCTGTCGGCGTCCGTTAAGGCGATTGCCAATTCAGCCCGTGCCGCCAATGTGTCGGTGATTTCCTTTACCAGCGACCGTTCCGCCGTCGGCGAAGGGGTCTTTACGCTTGGCTTTATTCCCAGTGCCGAGGTGCGGCGGGTGGTGCGTTATGCCCGCCAGCGGGGCGTTCAGAATTTTGCCGCCTTGGCGCCGGGCACGCTTTATGGTGAAACGGTTTTACAAACGTTCCGCGAAGCCGTCGAGCAAAGCGGCGGCAGTATTGTGCGCATCGATCAGTATGATCCGAATGCACGCGATTTCGCGCCCCTCATTCGCGACCTGGCCGATTATGAAAACCGGCGGGGCGCGCTATTGGAGCAACGCAACCGACTCAAGGAACGCGATGATGAATTATCCCAGCGTGCGTTAAAGCGTCTCGAAAAATTACAAACCATCGGCCCGGTTGCATTCGAGGCTTTGTTTCTGGCCGATGGCGGGAAGCGTCTGCAATCCGTCGCCGCCCTGTTGCCGTTTTACGATATCGATCCGGCGAAGGTGCGCATGCTCGGCACGGGCCAATGGGATGAGCCCGGCATTGGCCGCGAGCCGGCCCTGATCGGCGGCTGGTTCGCCGCTCCGCCGCTGACGGCACGGGCGAATTTTGCCGCACAATATCGCCAGGTGTATGCCCGTAATCCGCCTCGCCTCGCGACGCTGGCGTACGATGCGACGGCGCTCGCGACGGTCCTGGCGCGCAATACGGAAGGCCCGAAATTTTCGATTAAAGCACTGACGACGCCGAGCGGCTTTGTCGGCCGGGACGGTATTTTCCGTCTGTTGCCGAGCGGCCTGCCGGAACGGGGGTTGGCGGTGTTGCAAGTCGGTCCGCGCACCAACAAGGTGATCAATCCGCCGCCGGAGTCATTTAGCGACGCCGCGTTAAATTAACACCTTACGCGAGAAGTTTTTCCAACACAGCATTGAGACATTGTCGGCCCTTTGCCGTTGCCTTTAAGGCGCGTTTATCGCAAACGAGATAATCTTCTTCGATGAGTGACGATAGTGCATGTGAATCGAATGTTGTCTCAAGTTTCGACCCGAATCGGGATTCAAAACGCTTTCGGTTAATTCCTTCACGCAGTCTAAGTCCCATTAAAATTGTTTCGGTGCGATCGTCTTCAACCGTGAGCGTCATTCGCTTCGCTGTGCCGTGTCCCAAGCTTTCGACGGCCTCGAGCCACTTGTCCGGTGCGCGCCAGTGATGAAATGCCTGCGTCGCTTTATTGCTTTGCAACCGGCTGTGCGCACCCGGACCGATGCCGAGCCACGAACCCATGCGCCAATAGGTTAAGTTATGCCGGCACTCATCACCGGGCCGGGCGTGATTGGAAATTTCATAGGCCGGCATGTCGGCTTGCTCCAACATTTCCTGCGTCATTTCGTATAACGCGGCACCGGTTTCTTCATCGACAGTTGAAACACGGTCTTTATGAAAGGCGGTACCGGGCTCTATCGTGAGTTGGTAAACCGATATATGCGAACCGGCGAGGCTGAGCGCCTGTTGTAATTCATTTCGCCATGAAGCGATTGTTTGACCGGGCCGGGCATAAATTAAATCGAATGAAAACCGCGAAAAAGTTTTTGCCGCGATACCGATAGCGGCCAGGGCTTCGTCGCGGGAATGGCGGCGGCCTAAAAATTTTAAAACCGATTCATCCAAGGACTGTACGCCGAGAGACACGCGGTTGACCCCGGCGGTGTGATAATCGGCAAAACGATTCGCTTCGACCGAGGATGGATTTGCCTCAAGCGTGATTTCGGCTTCGCCAGGCAGGCCCCAAAGGTTGTCAATTTTCTTCAACACGGCAGCGACCGTTGGCGGCGTCATAAGCGATGGCGTGCCGCCGCCGAAAAACACGCTCGTTATCGATGCTTTATTTATTTCGCTAGCAAAATGATCCAATTCGGCGCAGAAAGCCGCGGCCCAGCGCGTCTGATCGATGCTCTCGGTGACGTGGCTGTTAAAGTCACAATAGGGGCATTTCGATTCGCAAAACGGCCAATGAACGTAAAGGGCAAGCTCAGACATGGCGAATGCCTCTTTAAAAAGGGTTCAGGCAAAACAGGCGGCGACGAGTTGGCTGAAGGCCCGCGCCCGGTGGCTGACTGGATGCTTCGCTTCCAGGGTGGTTTCACCGAACGTTTTATCGCGGCCTTCGGGCAGAAAGATCGGATCATACCCGAAGCCGATGGTGCCCCGCGGCGGCCAAACAATCGTGCCGTCGATGCGGCCCTCGAAAACTTCGCAATGACCGTCCGGCCAGCACAGTGCCAAGGCGCACATGAAATGTGCCGAACGGTCTGATTGGTTTTCGAGCAAAGCGTGAACTTTCTCCATTGCCGGCCCAAAGTCACCTTCCGGTGTTGCCCATCGAGCCGAATAAATGCCGGGCCGTCCATCTATGGCATGAACGACGAGGCCGGAGTCATCGGCCAGCGCGGGTAGATTGGCGCCCGTGGCCGAGGCTTGTGCTTTAATGATCGCGTTTTCTGCAAAAGTCGCGCCGGTCTCTTCCGGTTCCGGCAAATTCAATTCACCGGCGGACACCACATCCGTGCCGTATGGGGCAAGCAAATCGGCAATCTCGTGCACTTTGTTTTTGTTGTGCGAGGCGATGACCAAGCGGCCGCCGTCAAAATGCCGTGCCATGATCAATCGATCTTCAAGGCCTGACGCTGCAAAACCGTCAGTTGCTGAATGCCGGCCTTCGCCAGCTCCATGAGTTCCTGGAATTGCGCTTCACAGAATGCGGTCTCTTCAGCCGTGCCTTGAATTTCGACAATGCCGCCTTTTCCTGTGAAAACGAAATTGGCATCGGCTTCGGCGGTGCTGTCTTCGGCATAGTCGAGATCCAGGACGGCCGCGCCTTGATACAATCCGCAAGAGACGGCAGCGACCTGATCGATTAATGGCACGTTATCGATGACACCGAGGTTAACGAGCTTTTGCATTGCGGCATGAAGAGCGACGTAACCACCGGTGATGGATGCCGTGCGAGTCCCGCCGTCTGCTTGAATGACATCGCAATCGACCTTGATTTGAATTTCGCCCAGCTTTTCTAAATCGGTAACGGCGCGCAGGCTGCGCCCGATGAGACGTTGGATTTCCTGAGTGCGGCCCGACTGTTTTCCTCGTGCCGCTTCCCGTCCGGTGCGGGTTTCGGTCGATCGGGGCAGCATGCCGTATTCTGCCGTGACCCAGCCACGACCCGTATCACGCATCCAACCGGGGACGCGTTCCTCGACGCTGGCTAAACACAGTACATGAGTATCGCCGAATTTCGCCAGACACGAACCCTCGGCATATTTATTGACGTTCATGTCGAGTGACACATCACGCATTTGGTCCGGCATTCGGCCTGAAGGACGCTTCATGGTTTAAATCCTTAATTTATTCATCGGCGCGCGCAAGCTAACGCGTGCCGCCAAACGGGTAAAGCCTTGATGCGGCCCTGTCTGCCAACGGCTCCCTCTCCGTTGACGTTTCATGACAGGGTAACTAAGTTTCTTAATGATTACAGGACTGTGTCCGGCCTAGGTTTGTGAAGCCTCGGATCAATGGGTTGAACGGGAACCATGATTACCGAACTGAATGATCGTTCGCGTGAAATATTCCGCCAAATCGTCGATACGTATCTTGAGACCGGCGAAGCGGTCGGTTCGCGTACGATTGCCCGGCGATTGAGCATGTCCTTATCTCCGGCGACGGTTCGTAATGTCATGGCAGATTTGGAAGATTTGGGCTTGCTGTTTGCGCCGCATACGTCGGCCGGTCGTATGCCAACCGAACAGGGCCTGCGCATGTTCGTCAACGGCATCCTTGAGGTCGGCAATTTATCTGAAAGCGAGCGCCGCCGCATTGAAAGCCAATGTGCCGGTTCGGTTAACACTATGGAAGGATTGCTCGAAGACGCTACGGCTGCCCTTTCAGGCTTATCGCGTTGCGCGGGGTTGGTGTTTGCGCCGAAAACCGAAAGCCCATTGCGCCATATTGAATTCGTGCACCTCAGTCCGGGCCGGGCGCTGGTAATTCTGGTTACGGAAAACGGCGTCGTCGAAAACCGGGTGATCGAAATTCCCAACGGCATGACGCCGTCAGCCCTGATCGAGGCTTCGAATTTTTTAAGCGCACGGTTGGTCGGCCGCACGCTGAGTGAAGCCTACGACGCCATCATGGATGAACTGGAGGGTCAGCAGGCGCAGCTTGATTCACTGACCAGCAAGGTGGTCGAATCCGGCCTCGCTAGTTGGTCGGGAGACCGTAAAGACGGATTGCTCATCCTGCGCGGCCAGGCGAATTTGCTGGAAGATGTTAATGCAACAACCGATCTTGAGCGCATCCGTTCTTTATTCGAGGCCCTTGAGACCAAAGAAACGATGCTTAAATTATTATCGCTCGCGGATACGGCCGAGGGTGTGCAGATATTCATCGGTGCGGACAATCAGCTTTTTGGCTTATCTGGATGCTCGTTAATTGTTGGGCCGTATAAAAACCAGGAGAACAATGTTGTCGGCACAATCGGAATCATTGGACCGACTCGGATGAATTACTCGCGTATCATCCCCATGGTTGATTACACGGCAAAATTAATCGGAAAATTAATTGGATAAATATAAACCACAATGACTGAAAATAAAGAAAACGAAACAGAACAAGATCAGGAAACGGAGCAAGCCCCGTTTGGCAATGCGCCGGTAGATGAAAATGAATCGCCTGATCAGGACGCCCAAGTAGCTGATACCGCTGAAAGCGACTCAGATGGAGCTGAGGATATCCAAGGCCAGCCGACGGAAGATCTTGAGGCCGAGGTTGCCGATCTTAAGGACAAACTGCTGCGTGCGCTGGCGGAAACGGAAAATGTGCGCCGCCGGTCCGAACGCGATAAGGAAGACGCGAATAAGTACGCCATCGCTTCTTTTGCCCGCGAGATGGTTGAGGTGCGTGATAATCTGCGTCGCGCCCTCGAAGCCGTTGAGGATGATGCAGGCAAGGACAACGTGGCCATTGCCGGTTTGATCGAAGGCGTCGAAATGACCGAACGGACCCTGCTTTCGACGTTCGAGCGGTTTGAAATCAAGCCAATTGAGGCGATGCATCAAAAATTCGACCATAATTTTCACGAAGCGCTGTTTGAAATCGAAGACACCAGCGTACCGAGCGGTACCGTGGTTCAGGAAATCCAAACCGGCTACAAAATTCATGACCGCCTGTTACGGCCGTCGAAGGTCGGGGTTTCTAAGGGGGGCGCGAAGGCCGAGGCCGATTCGGAGGCTTCAGCCGATTCCGAAGACGGTGCCGGCGATGCCGCCGTTAAAAATTCGGCTCAGGCCTACGAGCAATCCGATCCCGGATCGGGCGCCAAGGTCGATAAGGAGCTGTAGGGCGGTCTTATTTTCTTAATAAATTCAATAAATTAAGTCTATTCCCCCGGCGCCTTGCCGTTCCCAGCGGCCCGTGATGCGGCTCCGGCGCCTCGCCTGATGAGCCCAAACGAATAAAAATGCCCGGAAATAGCGCCTGAGAGTTGCGGCCCCCGATTCCGGCACATATATAACGCGCGCATATGGGCACCGTCTTCGGCTACGATGCGGTGAACGACATTTATCCGGTAGGGACAATCAGGGCGATGAAACCGCCCAACCGTTCGTCCATTACCAGCAAAAAACAGAGGTTAGTATGAGTAAAGTCATTGGGATCGATTTGGGCACCACCAATTCATGTGTTGCGGTTATGGACGGCAGCACGTCGAAGGTCATTGAAAACGCCGAGGGCATGCGCACCACCCCTTCGATGGTGGCCTTCACCGATTCGGATGAACGGTTGGTCGGCCAACCGGCGAAGCGCCAAGCCGTTACCAATCCGGAAAATACATTATTCGCGATTAAAAGATTGATCGGCCGCCGTTTCGACGATCCGATCACGTCAAAAGATAAAGACCTTGTCGCCTATAACATTGTCGAAGGCGAAAACGGCGACGCCTGGGTTGAGATCGAGGGCCAGAAATACAGCCCGAGTCAAATCAGTGCGTTTATTCTGCAAAAGATGAAAGAGACGGCCGAGAGTCATCTCGGTGAAGAGGTCAGCCAAGCCGTAATTACGGTACCGGCCTATTTCAACGATTCACAACGTCAGGCTACCAAGGACGCCGGAAAAATTGCCGGCCTCGAGGTGTTGCGTATCATCAACGAGCCGACGGCGGCGGCACTCGCCTACGGGCTTGAGAAAAAAGGAACCGGCACGATTGCCGTCTATGACCTCGGCGGCGGTACGTTTGACGTGTCTGTTTTGGAAATCGGCGACGGTGTGTTTGAAGTGAAGTCGACGAACGGTGATACGTTCCTCGGCGGCGAAGACTTCGACAACCGGATTCAGGATTATCTCGCCGAAGAATTTAAGAAAGAACAAGGCATTGATCTGCTGCAGGATAAGCTTGCTCTGCAACGCCTTAAGGAGGCGGCCGAAAAAGCCAAAATCGAGCTATCGAGCACGATGCAAACGGAAGTGAACCTGCCGTTTATCACCGCCGATCAATCAGGTCCGAAGCATTTAAACATCAAGCTGACTCGCTCCAAGTTGGAAGCGTTGGTGGAAGATCTAATCGAGCGTACGGTTGATCCGTGCCAAAAAGCATTAAAAGACGCCGGTATCACGGCGGGCGAAATCGACGAAGTGATTCTCGTCGGCGGCATGACCCGCATGCCGAAAGTCATTGAGACCGTGAAAGAATTTTTCGGCCGCGAACCTCACAAGGGCGTCAATCCGGACGAAGTGGTTGCGATCGGTGCGGCCATTCAAGGCGGCGTGCTCAAAGGCGACGTGAAAGACGTTCTGTTGCTTGACGTCACGCCACTTTCGCTCGGCATCGAAACTTTGGGCGGTGTGTTTACGCGCCTGATTGATCGCAACACCACGATCCCGACACGCAAAAGCCAGGTGTTCTCGACTGCTGAAGACAATCAGCAGGCGGTGACGATCCGTGTCTTCCAAGGCGAACGGGAAATGGCTGCCGATAATAAAGCCCTCGGTCAATTCGATCTCGTCGGCATTCCACCGTCGCCGCGCGGTATGCCGCAAATCGAGGTGACATTCGATATTGATGCAAACGGTATCGTGAATGTGTCGGCAAAAGACAAAGCGACCGGTAAGGAGCAGCAAATTCGCATCCAGGCCTCGGGCGGTTTGTCGGATACCGATATCGAGCAGATGGTTAAGGACGCCGAACAGCATGCGGGCGAAGATAAAAAACGCCGTGAGTTGGTCGAAGCCCGCAATCAAGCCGATACGTTGATTCACACCTCGGAGAAAAATCTATCTGAGTACGGCGACAAAATCAGCGAAGATGAAAAGCAGGCGATCGAAACCGCTGTTGCTGATCTGAAAAGCGCCATGGAAGAAGACGATCTTGAGGCCATCAAGGCGAAGACGGAAGCCTTGGCGCAGGCGTCAATGAAATTGGGCGAAGCCATGTACAAAGCGAGCCAGGAAAATGCAAATGCCGCGCCTGATGGCGGCATGGGCAATGGAATGGGTGGCGCATCGGATGCCGGTGGTGATAACGCGTCCGGCAGCAAGCCCGGTGACGACGCAACGGTGGTCGATGCCGATTTTGAAGAAGTGAATCCGGAAACGGATGCGGAAAAGGATAAAAAGGACGGCTAAGGCTTGTCCTGCGACGAAGGGGGAGCCGAACGCGGCCCCGAGGCAGGTTTGCTGCCCCGGGGCGCATGGCATTAAATACATAAGACAATGGCAAAGCAGGACTATTACACACTGTTGGAGGTTGATCGCGAAGCGAGCGGCGATGAATTGAAAAAGTCGTACCGCAAGCTGGCGATGAAATACCATCCCGACCGGAACCCCGACGACAAGGAAGCCGAGCAAAAGTTTAAGGAAATCAGCGAGGCATACGACGTTCTCTCTGATGAACAAAAACGCGCGGCCTATGATCGTTTTGGCCATGCCGCTTTCGAACAGGGCGGTCCGGGTGCCGGTGGTTTTGGCGGCGGCTTCGGCGGCGGCGGCGCCGGATTCGCGTCGGGCTTTGCCGATATCTTCGATGAAATGTTCGGCGATTTCGGCAGTGGCGGCGGCGGTCAACGAGGTCAAGCTGCTGGGCGCGGTTCGGATTTACGCTACAACATGGAGGTTACGCTCGAAGAAGCCTTTAAGGGCAAGAAGGCGAACATTCGTGTGCCGACATCGGTTGAGTGCGACACGTGTAACGGCTCCGGTGCTGCCGGCAGTTCCGGACCGGTATCGTGCGGCACTTGTCATGGCGCCGGCCGGGTGCGTTCTCAGTCAGGTTTTTTTACCGTCGAGCGGACCTGTCCGTCTTGTCAGGGTACAGGCCAAGTGATCCGCGAGCCGTGCAAAAGCTGTAGCGGTTCGGGCCGGGTGCATAAAGAGAAAACCCTGTCGGTCAACATTCCCGCCGGTGTTGAAGACGGCACGCGTATCAGGCTTTCGGGCGAGGGCGAAGCGGGATTTCGCGGTGCGTCGCCCGGCGATCTTTATATCTTTTTGACGGTGAAGTCCCACCGGCTGTTTCAGCGGGATGGCGCTAACATTTACTGCCGGGTGCCGATCCCGATGACAGCGGCATCCTTGGGCGGCTCCATTGAGGTGCCGACCGTTGACGGCGGACGCGCGCGCATCAACGTGCCGGCGGGCAGTCAGACCGGCCACCAGTTCCGCCTGCGCGACAAGGGCATGACAATCATGCGCACCAATTCGCGCGGCGATATGTTCGTGCAAGCGGTGGTCGAGACCCCGGTGAATTTAAATAAAAAACAAAAAGAAATATTGAAGGAATTCGAAACGGCGACTAAGAGCGGCAAGCACAGCCCCGAATCCCAAAGCTTTTTCACTAAGGTGAAAGAGATCTGGGAAGACCTTAAAGAATAAAATTTCAAATATACCCAGAATTTTACCGAGGCTTTGCATTCACCTCGCCAAGCTTTAGGATGTGTTAGCGTCGGTAAAAAGGAACACGTCATGAAAATCGGCATTGTCGGATGCGCCGGCCGGATGGGCCGCATGTTGTTGGGCGAAGTGATTGCCCAGGACGGTCTCGTATTATCCGGCGGCACGGAATCACCCGGCCATGAAAACTTAAGCGATGACCTCGGTGTGTTGGCGGGTGTCGCCTCGCAGGGCATCATAGCCGGTGACGACACATCGGCATTGTTTGATGCTTCCGATGTGGTGATCGACTTTACCGTGCCGGCGACGACAGAAACTCATGCCGCGTTGGCCGCCAAACATCAAACGGCGCTTGTGATCGGCACCACGGGTCTTAGTGCCGAGGATCAAGCGGCCGTCGAAACAGCGGCGCAAAAAGTTGCCGTCGTGCAGGCCGCGAACATGAGTGTCGGCGTTAATGTGTTGCTGGGCCTGGCCGAACGAGCCGCCGGCCTGCTCGGCGATGACTATGATATCGAAATTGTTGAAATGCATCACCGTCATAAGATCGATGCGCCCTCCGGGACGGCACTGGCGCTCGGCAAAGCGGTCGCCGCGGGACGCAATGTCGATCTTGAACAACAATCCGTACGGGTGCGCGACGGCCATACCGGTGCGCGCAAGACCGGCACGATCGGCTTTGCGACGTTACGTGGCGGTGATGTCGCCGGGGATCACACAGTGATGTTTGCCGGAGACGGCGAGCGCATTGAGCTTACCCACAAAGCGTCATCCCGTTCGGTGTTTGCCAAGGGTGCGGTGCGCGCCGCGCGCTGGACCGAGGGCCAAAAACCCGGTCTCTATTCCATGCGTGACGTGTTAGGGCTCGGTTAATCTAAAACACCCACGATTTCTCAAGCTTCTTTTTTGATGCCGCCGTAATTGGCAAAATTGATTGCCGTCGGGCGCGGCTCGTCAAAGGCAAGCCAGAGCCGGAACAGGTGACGGCGTTTAGCCGGATCCGGGTCATCTTCAAAAGCGGTTCGGCAATGCAACATGGTGAAGTTGTTGTTAAACAACATGTCACCTTTGCGAAGATCGAAATCGAGATGAAACTCTGGCTTACAGGCAAGCTCGTGAAATAATGCCAAGGCTTTTTTAGCCTCCTCGCTCACCGGCATGATTTGTTCGCGAATCGCTTTTTCCACCGGATCGGCCTGCAAAGTGCAACTGAGATAATTGTCGGCAACGCTATAAACCGGAATTCGAACCGGTTCAGCATGGCCTTTTTCTTCCATGTGCATGAATGGATAGCCAAAATAAAGATGCTCCAACAGCTCGGGCTGGGTTTGCATAATTGTATCGTGAATGGCCATGGAGCTGGCGACTTTCGTGGTGCCGCCTTTGGGCGCAGGCTGAAAACAATAGAGAGCGCTCATATCGGCCCGGTCAGTGTGAAACTTCAATGTTTGATTTGTTTGGTAGCCCCGCACCCTATCTTCGCCAAGCCTGCCGCCCATATCAACGACATGACCGACTAAGTGACCGTGTGAATTTTGCGATTTTGCCGTACCTAAATAAGTACCGAGCCCCCAAAAAATTTTTGCCGAATCGTCTTCCGTATAGTTTTCACCGGGAAGTCCCGTGACGGAACAGAACCCAAAACCGTCATGCACCTGAGCAAGGATTTTTTTCAACAGTGTTTGTACCGTCGGTAAGGGAAAATCTTCTTTGGTAATTTCCTCGCATTTCAAATCTTTTGAATTGGCATGCTCAAGCGCGGCTTCGATCTCACGAATATTCTCATCCGATAATGTATGGGCCCACTGTTCGTTGTGATCGCGGATATCAGCGGCTTTCCAAGCGCTTTGATCGGCAACAGGCGATTTTCGCATTTCGTTCATGTTGTGACCTCGTTTAAGCGTTTGAGGGCCTGGCGTAAATTTTCGCAGGCTTGCTGGCGTTCGTCGGGGCCGAGAAACGCACCGATGATGAGCGCCTTTCCGTGGCTTCGGACTTCCAATTGACTCACGCCTTGCGGTGCTTTGTTTAAATTGATGTTGAGCCATTGCGGTTGAAACGACCAGGCCCGTTCCCGTCCCCAAGGATCGATGCGGCGCACTTTTAATTCTTCAGCCGTCAGGTCAATCACTTCGCAGGCCCGTCCCGAGCGGTTGTTAAGATAAAACGCGCCGGCCAACAGCGCGATATCGAGTCCGAAAAAACCCATGACCGGCCAGGCGCCGATCAAGGAAAACCCAAGACCGGTAAGAGCGAACGCAACGGTGAGGATGCCAATCAGCCAATTAATTGCCTGCCGGCTCGCGCTACGGTGCGGGCGCAGGGTTGTGCTGTAAATAATGGCAGGACTGGCGATGTTCATCTTGGCTGAAATTTTTATCAGACCGAAAGGCTGGTTTCCATATGGATATATCTAATATCATGGCGGGGCATTGCCATTACAATGCAGCGATTTCACCGCAATCCGGGCCGGAGAGAATGAAAAAAGCCGATATTGAAGAATTTTACCGCCGTTTGGCCAAGGAAAACCCGGAACCAAAGGGTGAGCTAAACTATAAAAATCCTTATACCCTCTTAGTTGCCGTCGTGCTGTCGGCGCAAGCAACCGATGTCGGGGTCAATAAGGCCACGAAAGAATTATTTAAAATTGTCGATACGCCGGAGAAGATGCTCAAGCTCGGCGAGCGGAAACTAAAGTCTCATATCAAAACCATCGGCCTCTATAACTCCAAAGCCAAAAATGTCATGAAGCTCAGCAAGATGTTGGTCGAGGAGCATGCAAGCGAAGTGCCGCAAGATCGAGACGCCTTGCAGAAACTTCCCGGCGTCGGTCGTAAGACCGCGAACGTTGTCCTCAACATCGCCTTTGGTGAACCGACCATTGCCGTGGATACGCATTTGTTCCGTCTTGGCAATCGCCTTGGTTTGGCGCCAGGCAAAACCCCACTCGAGGTCGAGCAGAAACTTGAGAAAAACACGCCGCAGAAATACATGCGGCACGCCCATCATTGGCTGATTCTGCATGGCCGCTATGTGTGCAAGGCGCGCAAACCGGATTGTCCTGCCTGCGTGGTGAATGATCTATGCAAGTTTAAAGGAAAAACGACGGTCTAAAAATAAAACCGCCGGGGCGCTTAGCCTGTTGCGCCGTTTCGCACTTGATCGATGTGGTGCTTAATCAGTTTTTTAAAGCAGTCGTTTTCCGTCACCTTAGCACCGTTTAAGATGCGCACATCGGCATGGGTGACTTTGTAGATAATGCCATCACGGATGCGATAAAGAAACAAATCCAGCGCACAATTTTTATTGCTGTATTGCCACAGATCGGCTGGCTGGTCGTGGCGGCGAAATCGCGGCTCGCCGAGCAGTGCCGAGACTTGATTGCGGTCGAGGCCAATCATGTCATGCAGTGTCGGCAAGGGGCGCTCCGGTTTTGGCACCGCGGATGCCATATGAGGTGATTCCGGTTTTTGTGCTGCGTTGGCCAGGGAAGAAGCATCTTTTGTTTGCGCGCAGCCTGCCAGCGGGCTGGCCGCCAGAAATCCAAGGACAATAAAGCGGAGTAAGCGAAAATTTGAAAACACGTTTTAAGGTGCCGTCCCGATTAGGCTCTGGAAGATTCGGCTTGTCCCTCTCGAGACGGGCTTGCGTCGCTGCCGTCCGGTTCCAGCGCTTTCATATCACCGGAAATTTGACCGCCGGACTCAATAACAATGCGACCGTATCTGATTGATCCGCTCACCTTGCCGCTGGTACGCACGATCAGTTTGTCCCGGGCAATCAGCTCGCCTTCGAATTGGCCACTGATGTCGGCCTCGTCGACTTCGGCATTGCCTTTAAAGAAACCCGACGGTGCGACTTCGATGGCGCGCGCGTTTGATATTGCGACCTCGACCTCGCCTTCGACGATGAGTTTATCGCATGCGGTGATTTCACCCTTTAGGCAGATTTCGCGGCCCACGGTCAGCTTGCGGCTTTCCGTATCCGTCGGCCGTGACCGTTCGGCGCGCGCCGGAACGCTAGGGGCGTCGGTATCGCGCCGCGGAATGTCCGGATGGAACGTCGAGCGCACGGGCGGGCGGGCCGGTGCATGCGAACCTTTCCGGGAAAACGGTTTTAGCGGCGGCGCGTTATCTTCGTTGCGCTTAAAGCCCTCGCCGGATTCATTGCCTGCTGCTTTGTCTTTATTTCGCCCAAACATGACATCAGCCTTTTCTTTCTAATGGAGCGCCTGCGGTTGCCGGTCATCCGGGCGCCACGCTTCGAATAAGTGAACCATCGTTGCCGCTGCGACAATTGGTGTCAGCAAGTTGACGATGGGTACCGTCAGTAAAAACGCAACGGCAACACCCGGTATAAAATACAGCCACCGCTGTTTTCGCCAAAGCGCCCTGACTTCACGGCGGTCAAGCCGTCGCAGGGCGATGAGCTCAAAGAACTCACGGCCTAAAAGATACCCGTTCACGGCATAGAAGACAAAAGGGAAAAACGGCGGAAAAAAGATAAAAATGAGGATCAGGACGTTAAAAAACAACAACAGGACCAGGAAGCTCAAGGACGTCAGGATCATGGAGCCCCAGGTTTCGCCGCTCGCTGGGGGCAGGTGCGGGTAATGCCGATTTTCGACCGCATCGGCAACGTCATCGAGGAAAAACCGCGTGATGGTGATTGCTACCGTCGGAAACAAGAGCCAAGTCAGGATCAAGACCGCTGCACCACCGAGAAACTGAACCAACGAACTGAGCCAGCCCGTTTCGATCAAACTTAGAGCATAGCTCAGCAACACCCACCGGGCGGCGAAAACGCCGAGGGTCGTGAACAGGCAAATCCAAAGGATCCGCCGGATCGCTGGATCGCCAAGCTGCAAAAACGCCTTGTTGATCGCGCTAAAAAGGATTGCCGCCTCCAAATTGTTCCCGGCCGGCGGGCATCCGGCCTTGTTCGCCTCTGTCTGCCAGTTATACTGCGCGACACTTTTTTGCAAGCGGATCCCTGCCGTAAGAGGATGGGTCCAAAGGAGAGTTCAATGGCTGAAGCGCGGTTTGATGTGGTCGGAATCGGCAATGCGATTGTCGATGTGCTGGCCCATGCGGACGAAAAATTTCTCGTCAAACATAATCTCGCCAAGGGGGCGATGACCTTGATCGATGATGACCGTGCCGCGGCGCTCTATGATGCCATGGCGCCGGCAGTCGAATGCTCCGGCGGCTCGGCGGCGAACACCATCGCGTGCCTGGCCTCGCTTGGCGGTGACGGGGCCTTTATCGGAAAAGTGAATCACGATCAGCTTGGTGATATCTTCCGCCACGATATCCGCTCCCTCGGCATTACGTTTGAGACGGAGCCCTCGACGGATGAAACCCAAACCGCGCGGTGTTTGATTTTCGTTACCCCCGATGCCGAGCGAACCATGCAAACGTTTTTGGGTGCGAGCGCATCCTTGGGGCCTGCCGACGTTAATCCAGACATCATCGCGGCGGCGAAGGTCACCTATCTCGAAGGCTATTTGTGGGACCCGCCGAGCGCTAAGCAGGCCTTTATCGAGGCCGCTGATCTCGCCCACGAGGCCGACCGCCTGGTGTCGTTATCATTATCGGACCCGTTTTGCGTTGACCGGTATCGCGACGAGTTTCGCGATCTCGTCGAGCAGCACATCGATGTGGTGTTCGCCAACGAAGACGAAATCCTATCGCTTTATCAGGTCGACACGTTCGATGACGCGCTTCAACACGTGCGCGGCTATTGCAAGATCGCGGCCCTGACCCGGAGCGAGAAAGGCTCGGTGATTATTTCCGGTGAAGAAGTTCACGTGATTGACGCCGAAAAGGTGGAGCAGGTTGTCGACACCACCGGTGCGGGCGATGCGTACGCTGCCGGATTTTTATACGGTCTCACCCAAGGCAAGCCGCTCGATGTGTGCGGGCGCCTGGGTGGCATCGCATCCGCCGAGGTGATCAGTCATTTCGGCGCGCGCCCCGAAACGCCGCTGAACGAGCTTGCCGCGGCAAAAGGATTGTGAGGTTGTGGTGAGGGGTCATGGTGGGTGATACACCGGCCCAATCCTTGACGGAAAAAACCCGCTCCATTTGGCGCGAGGCGAGCGTTTATCGCGAGCGCCGTGTCGTTGTCATTTTATTGTTAGGCTTTTCAAGTGGCCTGCCGCTACTGCTTGTGTATGCGACCTTGTCGGCCTGGCTCAAGGAAGCGGGCGTTTCGTTGACGGCCATCGGTTTGTTCAGTTGGGCCAGCACGGCTTACGCGATCAAATTTTTATGGGCGCCGTTGGTGGACCGTATGCCGCTGGCGTTCTTGACGCGCGTGTTGGGGCAGCGCCGCAGCTGGCTCGTGGTGGCGCAAATTTTGGTTGCGGTTTGTATGCTTGGGTTGGGCGCATCTGACCCATCGGAAAATATCACCGAGACGGCATTGTGGGCGGTCCTCCTCGCGTTTGCATCGGCTACCCAGGATATTGTCATCGATGCCTACCGGGTCGAAACATTGCCGGAAAGTCATCAAGGTGCGGGTGCGGCCAATTATACGTTCGGCTATCGCATGGCCATGCTGACTTCCGGCGCCGGGGCTTTGATCATCGCTGATGTTTCCGGCTGGTTTGCGGCCTATGCGGTGATGGCGTGTTTAATGGCGGTTGGATTTTTAACCGCGCTCATCAGCCCCGAACCCAAACGTCAAAGCACGGTGGAATCGCAGAACCGCGAGCAGGAAATTAACGCAACCATCTCGCGCTTTACCCATTGGCCAGAACGCTTAAGGCGCTTTGCCGCCGAAACCAATGCTGCCATCATTTGTCCCTTTGCCGATTTTATGGGCCGCCGGCACTGGGCCATGATTTTACTGTTTGTCGCACTTTATAAGTATGGTGATGCCTTGTTGGGTGTCATGGCCAATCCGTTTTACCTCGATATCGGGTTTTCGAAGTCTGAAATTGCTGTTATTTCGAAGTTTTACGGCATGGCGATGACGGTAGCCGGTGGCTTGCTGGGCGGTTTGCTGGCGACTCGTTACGGCATTCTTAAAACGTTGCTCATTGGCGGCATTGCCCAAGCACTGTCTAATTTGGCGTTCGCCGCGCAAGCGATGGTGGGTTACTCGCTGCCCATGTTGGCGGTGACGATCAGCATCGAAAACTTTACCGGCGGTATCGCAACGATTGCGTTCATTGCTTATCTTTCATCCCTATGCAATGTCGCCTATACCGCAACTCAATTTGCATTGTTGTCGTCGTTAATGGCTTTTGCCCGGACGATTTTTGCTTCCGGCGGCGGCTGGCTTGCCGATCAAATGAGTTGGGTGATGTACTTTCTCCTGACGACCGCAGCAGCGGTGCCGGGGCTTGTGCTGCTCCTATGGCTTATGAAAAAATTTCCGCCCGAAGATGATGTGAACCGGGAGAAAAAACCTGCGGGATAAAATCAACATCGTCGAAGGCGACATCACGGTCTTGGCCGTCGATGCGATCGTTAATGCGGCGAACGAATCCTTGCTTGGCGGCGGCGGCGTCGACGGCGCCATTCATCGCGCCGCCGGATCGGGGCTTTTGGAAGAATGCCGGATCTTGGGCGGCTGTCCGACGGGTCAGGCAAAAATCACAAAGGGCTATAAATTACCGGCGAAGCATATCATTCACACCGTCGGGCCGGTTTGGCATGGCGGCAATGATAACGAAGACGGCTTGCTCGAAAGCTGCTACCGCAACGCATTGGATGTATTGGTACAGAACGGCCTTAAAACTGTCGCCTTTCCGGCGATCAGCACAGGGGTTTATGGCTTTCCGGTTGAGCGGGCTGCCGTCATCGCGGTTAATACCATTGCCGATGTTGTGGACGATACCGAATCGATTGAGGAAGTGATCTTGTGCTGTTTCGGCGCCGCATCCGTTGCCGCCCACAAACAAGCCCTCGCCGCCTTAAGCATCTGAAATAAAAGGTATATTTGTCCACAGGCTGGGGGTGGCTTGAGGGGGCTTGCGCGTGGTCGCTGTGATAGAGTGATGCCTCGTTGATGTTCACCGCAATAGATTCGTTGATCCGTGTCGTCCGCTAAACCAAAACCTGAAACCGAAACGCCTCAGAAAAAAACGCCCGCATCAAAAGACGCCGGCACGACGCCGATGATGGCGCAATACCTCGCGATCAAAAGTGAGCATCCGGACGCGCTGTTATTTTATCGCATGGGCGATTTCTATGAGCTTTTCTTCGATGATGCGGTACAGGCGTCACGAACCCTCGACATCACACTGACCAAGCGCGGCAAGCATCAGGGCGAAGACATTCCCATGTGCGGTGTGCCGGTACATTCGCATGAAAGTTATCTTTCCCGCCTCATTCGCCGGGGCTTCAAAGTCGCGGTGTGCGAGCAGGTCGAAGATCCGGCGGAAGCGAAAAAACGGGGCCACAAGGCAGTCGTTAAACGCGAGGTCGTTCGTCTAATTACGCCAGGTACGATTACCGAAGATGCGTTGTTGGATGCGCGCCGTCACAATTATTTAGTCGCCTTGGCGCTTGCCCAGGACGATTTGGGCCTGGCCTGGATCGACGTTTCCACCGGCGATTTGTACACGCAAGACTTAAAGGCTGCCGATTTAAGTGCAGCGCTCACTCGCCTTGATCCCGGCGAAGTGTTGGTGTCCGAAACCCTGTTGCAGCGTCCGGAATATTTCGAGGCCCTCAACGAACATGAAGATGCGATCACGGCCCAGCCGGCGAGCCGTTTCGATAGTGAAAACGGCAAGGCGCGGCTTGAGGCGCTGTTTGCCGTGGGCACCCTCGACGGTTTTGGCGCGTTTAACCGGGCCGAGTTGGCCGCCGCCGGCGCGTTGGTCGATTATGTCGAGCTTACGCAAAAGGGAAAGCTGCCACGCATCACGCCGCCGAAAAAACTGGCGCAACATGCCGTCATGGCGATCGATGCCGCGACCCGGCGCAACCTCGAACTCACGCAAACGTTGTCGGGCGAACGGGCGGGTTCGCTCTTAAGTGTGATCGATAAAACCATCACCGGCGCGGGAGCGCGCCTGTTGGCGGCAAGGCTTGCGGCACCGCTCACCGACATCGAAGACATCGATGCGCGTTTGGACGGCGTGCAGTTCTTCACCGGTGAAAATAATCTGCGCGAGGATTTACGCACCCTGCTGGCGCGCAGCCCGGATATCGAACGCGCCCTGTCGCGCCTTTCCTTGGGGCGCGGTGGTCCGCGTGATTTGGCCGGCATTTGCAACGGATTGATGCTCGCTCACAGCGTGCGTGCGATGTTCGAGGCCGGCAACCATGCCGGATTGCCCCGGGTCTTTCAGGAAAACCTTGAAGGACTGGGCGATCATACGGAATTGATTGAACGCTTGAGCAAAGCCTTGGCCGAAGACTTGCCGCTTCAGGCCCGCGATGGCGGTTTTGTCGCGCCGGGCTATTGGCCGGAACTCGATGAGCTGCGCACGTTGCGCGACGAGAGCCGCAAGTTGATCGCCGGGCTGCAAAAACAGTATGCCGATCAAACCAGCATCAATGCGCTGAAAATCCGTCATAATAATGTGCTCGGCTATTTCATCGAGGTACCGGCGAAACAGGCGGAGAAAATTTTATCCGGTCCCGAAAGCGATTTTATTCATCGCCAGACCATGGCGAACGCGGTGCGCTTCACGACCGTCGAGCTTTCGGAATTGGAAAGTAAAATTTCCAAAGCCGCCGACCGGGCCTTGGCGCTTGAGCTGCGCCTGTTTGACGAGCTGGTTCATGAAACGGTGCGCCGATCCGAAAAAATTGCCGGGGCCGCGGCTGCGCTAGCCGCGCTTGATGTCGCCGCGGCGCTGGCGGCGCTTGCCGTCGACCAAAATTATGCGCGGCCCGTGTTGGATCAAAGTACGGCATTTGACATCACGGCGGGACGTCATCCGGTCGTCGAGGCCGCACTTGAGCGACGCCGGGAAACCGCGTTCGTGCCGAACGATTGCACGCTTGGCGATGATTCGCGGCTTTGGTTGCTGACCGGCCCGAACATGGCCGGCAAGAGCACATTTTTACGGCAAAACGCGCTGATCACGATTCTCGCGCAAATCGGTAGTTTTGTGCCGGCGGCGGAAGCGAAGATTAGAATCGTCGATCGGTTGTTTTCCCGCGTCGGCGCCGCTGATGATTTAGCGCGTGGTCAATCGACGTTCATGGTCGAAATGGTCGAAACCGCGGCTATCCTCAATCAAGCGGGCGCTCGCTCGCTGGTGATCCTCGATGAAATCGGCCGCGGTACGGCGACATTCGATGGGCTTTCGATTGCTTGGGCTGTGGTTGAGCATTTGCATGAAACTAATCGCTGCCGCGCTTTGTTCGCGACGCACTATCATGAGCTGACGGCGTTGTCGGGTAAATTGGAAGCTCTGCAGTGTCACACGATGCAAGTGAAGGAATGGAAGGATGACATCGTGTTCCTGCATGAAGTCGCGCCGGGTGCCGCCGACCGTTCTTACGGCATTCATGTCGGCAAGCTGGCCGGATTGCCGGAAGCTGTTATTGCGCGGGCCGAACAGGTGCTTGAGACAATCGAACATGGCGAGCAGTCGGCGAGTATTACCAAGCTGGCCGACGATCTGCCGCTGTTTGCCCAATCAACGGCGATGCCTGCATCGTCCGCCGTGTCCACGGGGCCGTCGCCGCTCGAGGCGGCTCTCGATGACGTACATCCGGATGAAATGACGCCGAAAGAGGCCCTGGAATTGATGTATCAATTGAAGCGCCTCTTGAAGGATGACGAGGGGTCAGCATAGCCTTTTGAAAATAAAAGGTTATATCTGCTATAGTCGGCTTAGAACCGAATGCGGCGCAACAGCGGTTCCTGACTCTATATATTAAAAGCTAATAATGCCCGCCCGGATCGGTTAAGGAATGTCCATGGCTCGACTCCGCAAACAGCGCGACATCATTAGTCGCCAGGCTCTGACCGGCAAGCTCGACAAGTTGGCCGGGTGGTCGGGGTATTCTGATAAAACCCGCGCCGATGTTTTGAAAATTTTTAAAGACGCTCTGAGCCAGGGCTGGGCGGAAATCAAAAACCGTTTTGAATCCGGCAACATTAAGGGCGCCGAAGCGGTCGCCGCGCACACATTTCTGATCGATCAGCTGATCAGGACCTTGCACGACTTCACCGTGAAGTATGTTTACCCCGTCGCCAATCCGACAAAAGGCGAACAGATCGCGATTGCCGCGACCGGCGGTTATGGCCGAGGTGATCTTGCACCGTACTCGGACATCGATCTGATGTTTATCACGCCTTACAAGCAAACACCCCACACCGAACAGGTCGTCGAGTTTATGCTGTATCTGTTGTGGGATTTGGGATTGAAGGTTGGCCATGCGACGCGCTCCGTCGACGATGCGATCCGGCTTGCAAAGGACGACATGACGATATGCACGTCATTGCTGGAGGCGCGCTGGCTTTGGGGCGACAAAGATTTATTCGATCATTTTTCAGCGCGATTTCAAAAAAATATTGTCGCCGCCGGCGGTAACGATTTTGTCGAGGCCAAGTTGGCCGAACGCGATGAGCGTCATGACCGGATGGGCGATACGCGTTATGTGCTTGAGCCCAACATTAAAGAAGGCAAAGGCGGTTTGCGCGACCTGCATTCGTTGATTTGGATTGCCAAATATATTTATCAAGTCGACAGTGTGCCGGATCTCGTTGAAAAAAGTATTTTTACTAAAGAAGACGCCCGATTGTTTTCCAAAGCGCAAAATTTTTTGTGGACGGTTCGTTGTCATTTACACTACCTCACCGGCAGGCCGGAAGACCGTCTCGGCTTTGATGTACAGACGGCAATCGGCGAGCGCATGGGGTACACCGATCACGCCGGCATGAAGGGTGTCGAGCGCTTCATGAAGCATTACTTTTTAGTCGCCAAGGACATCGGCGATTTAACGCGGATTTTGTGTGCGGTTCTTGAGGACCAGCAAAAGAAAAGCCGGTTCCGCATGCCGTCGTTCTCATTCCGCAAATTTAACGAGCCCGGTTTTTCCATCGACGGTGACCGATTGACCGTCAAAGACGAAAATGTCTTTTCGAAAAATCCGGTGAATTTATTAAAGCTGTTCCATATTGCCATGAAGCAGGGCGTGGATATTCACCCCCATGCGTTACGCCTGGTTACGCAAAACCTCGGTTGCATCAAAAAAGCGGTTCGGAACGATGAAGAGGCCAATCGGCTGTTCATGGACATGCTGACGGCTAAAAAAGGCTCGGCGCTGGCGCTACGCCGTCTTAACGAGGCCGGTGTGTTCGGCCGATTCTTAACGGATTTCGGCCGGGTTGTCGCGCAAATGCAATACGACATGTATCATGTGTATACGGTCGATGAACACACCATTCGCGCCATTGGCATCTTGCACCAAATTGAAAGCGGAGAGCTGATTGACGAACACCCCTTATCCAGCGAAGTCATCCATGAAGTGCAATCGCGTGATGCCTTGTTCGTATCGGTATTGCTGCACGATATCGCCAAGGGCCGGGGCGGCGATCATTCGGAGATCGGCGCCAAGATAGCCCTGAAGCTTGGCCCTCGTTTTGGTCTGAGCGAATGGGATACAGAAACCGTATCCTGGCTTGTCCTGCATCATCTGGCGATGAGTAACACGGCCTTTAAGCGTGATCTGGACGACCCGAAAACCGTTACTGACTTTGTTGCCCTCGTGCAGTCGCCTGAACGCTTGCGCTTACTGCTGGTGTTGACCGTCGTCGATATTCGCGCGGTTGGCCCCAACGTTTGGAATGCCTGGAAAGCGGGGTTGTTGCGTGAACTTTACCAGCGGGCTTTGGAGGTGATGACCGGCGGCGCCGATGCCGAATTACGCTCGAGCCGCGTTGAGAGCGCTAAACATGCCTTGCGCGAACGGTTGACGAATTGGACCGAGGCGGAAATCGAAGAGCATCTGGCTCGCGGGTATCCGCATTATTGGTTGTCGTTCGACACGGAAACCCATTGGCATCATGCGCATATTATTAAGACCGCCGAATCGAAAGGGCTGAACCTGCATATTGAAACCCGCGTGCAGCCTGAGCGGGACGCCACGGAGTTCGTGATTTACACCGCCGACCATCCAGGATTGTTTGCCAAAATTGCGGGGGCCATTTCTCTTGCCAGCGCATCAATTGTGGATGCGAAAATCATTACGCTGACAAACGGGATGGCGCTCGATACGTTTTTGGTGCAGGACGCCAACGGCGGCCCGGTGACGAACAAGCAAAGCCTCAATAAGCTCTGGCAACGGATCGAAGACGTACTGTATGGCCAGGTTAATCCGCGGCGTGAACTTGAGGGCACGCGAAAACGCGCCATGCCGAGCCGGACACGTGTTTTCAAGGTGCCGCCTCAGGTCTTTATCGATAACAAAGCAAGCGCAACCTATACCGTGATTGAAATCAACGGCCGTGACCGTATCGGTTTGTTGCACGATGTGACGGCGGCCCTCACGGAACTTGGGCTACAGATTGCCTCTGCTCACATTTCGACGTTCGGCGAAGGTGTCGTCGATGTGTTTTATGTCAAAGACGTCTTTGGCATGAAAGTGACTCAGGACAGCAAAATTCGGCAAATTCGTGATAGCGTGTTGGCGGCTATCGATTCGGCATCGGTAAGCGAAAAGACTGCTCAAGACGCGGCGGCGGCCGAATAGCGCATCAGGTAATTTCTTCCTTATGATGATCAGCGGCTAGGTATTCATGGCGTTATTGCGTTCCATTGCAACGGTCGGCGGCCTTACCATGATCAGCCGTGTCTTTGGTTTCGTCCGCGATATTTTGATTGCGGCAATACTGGGCGCGGGCTTGTTAGCCGACGCGTTTTTCGTGGCCTTTAAGCTACCGAATTTATTTCGCCGGTTGTTTGCCGAAGGTGCGTTTGCCGCTGCGTTTGTGCCGATTTATGCAGGCTACATTGAAGGCGAGGGCAAGGCCGCCGCGCGGGATTTTGCCAACCAGGCATTGAGTGTCTTATTAGGCGTGCTGTTGGTATTGGTTGTGATTTTTGAGATCGGCATGCCGTGGATTATGCAGGCTTTTGCGCCGGGTTTTTTAGCGACACCGGAAAAGTTTGATCTGACGGTCCACCTGACGCGCATCACATTTCCCTATCTTTTATTCATTTCCATCGTTTCGTTGATGGCCGGCGTTTTAAATTCCCTCGGCCGGTTTGCCGCCGCCGCGGCAACGCCGATATTACTCAATCTTTGTTTAATCGGCGCGATCACGGCGCTGGCCCCCGTGATGCCGTCACCGGCGCATGCCCTGGCCTGGGGTGTTTTCAGCGCCGGTGTCATCCAACTGCTTTGGATGGCCGTTTTTTGTTGGCGGGCCGGCATGCCGCTCAGGGTACAACGGCCCCGTCTGACCCCGGGGGTGCGCCGTTTGATCCGGCGTATTCTGCCGGTCGCCGTCGGCGCGGGTATTTACCAAATCAATCTCGTTATCGATATGATCATCGCCTCGTTGTTACCGGCCGGCTCGATTTCCTTTTTGTTTTTTGCCGACCGGGTCACGCAACTGCCCTTGGGTATTATCGGTGTCGCCGTCGGTACCGCATTGTTGCCGTTGTTGTCGCGCCAATTGCATGCGGGCGAAGCGGCGGCGGCCATGAACAGTCAAAATAGATCACTTGAATTCTCTTTATTGCTGACGCTACCCGCGGCTATGGCGCTGATCATCATCGCCGGTCCGGCCATCGCTGTTTTGTTCGGCCGGGGTGCGTTTGGTGCGGCGGAAATTCAGGCAACAGCGGCAGCCTTGGAAGCTTATGCCTATGGACTGCCGGCATATGTTTTGATCAAGGCACTGGCACCCGGATTTTTCGCCCGTGAAGACACCAAGACCCCGGTCATCATTGCATCGGGCTGCATGGTTCTTAATTTAATTCTCAATCTGATTTTGATGGGCCCGTTCCTGCATGTGGGCATTGCCATGGCGACCGCGATTTCATCTTGGGTCAATGCCGGGTTGATGGCATGGGTCCTGTCACGGCGCGGCCATTTAACGCTCGATGCCCGTTTTAAAAGCCGCTTTTTGCGCACCGTTGTTGCCGTATTTGGCATGGGCGGCGCGTTATGGGGCGGCCTGATGGCGCTGGATATACCGGTGCTGGGTAGCGAGCTTACGCGGATTACGGGGCTGCTGGCGCTGGTTGTGGGCGGCGGCTTGGTTTTTGCCGTTTTGGCCGCCGTGACCGGGGCTGCCCGGCCATCCGATATCAAGGGGCTGCTCTCCCGCGGCGGAGAGCGACACTCTTGACCGCCTGTTGATGAGAGGCGATAACGCCCGGCAGCAAAACGGCCGGCGATGGACCGGCGAGGAATCAAATATGAATCGAATCTTTTCAGGCATTCAACCGACCGGGAATTTACATCTTGGCAATTACCTCGGCGCCATTCGTAATTGGGTTAACCTGCAAGACGATTATGAATGTTTATTTTGTCTTGTCGACTTGCACGCTATTACCGTTTGGCAGGAGCCCGATGAGCTGACGGCCAACACCCGGGAAGTCACAGCTGGTTTGTTGGCGTCCGGGCTTAACCCAAACGACAATACGATCTTTATTCAAAGTCAGGTTTCGGGCCATGCCGAATTGGCCTGGATTTTCAATTGTGTCGCCCGGATGGGTTGGTTGAACCGGATGACCCAGTTCAAGGAAAAAGCCGGCAAGCACCGCGAGAATGCATCCGTCGGCTTGTTTGCGTACCCCAATCTGATGGCGGCTGATATTTTATTGTACCAAGCAACGCATGTACCGGTCGGCGAGGACCAAAAACAGCATTTGGAGCTGACGCGTGATATCGCGCAAAAATTCAATAACGATTTTAAGGTCGACTTCTTTCCGATTGTTGAGCCACTGATTTTCGGACCGGCGACCCGGGTCATGTCGTTACGGGATGGTTCGAATAAAATGAGCAAGTCTGACGCATCGGATTATTCTCGGATCAATATGGTCGATACCGCCGATGACATCGCGTTGAAAATTCGCAAAGCGAAAACCGACCCTGAAGCTTTGCCGGACTCCGCCGAAGCCTGTGCCGAACGGCCGGAAGCGGCAAACCTGATGGGTATCTATGCCGCTCTTGCTGACCAATCGCTCGAAGAGGTTTGTGGCCAATTCGGCGGTTCGACATTTTCAGATTTCAAAAAAGATCTCGCCGATCTCGCCATTGCGAAACTGGCGCCGATCCAAGAAGAGATGCGTCGCCTCATGAACGACCCGGCTTATGTTGACGGCATTTTGAAGACCGGCAATGAAAAAGCGAATGATTTGGCAGCGCCCGTCATTCGTGAAGTACAAAAAATCGTTGGCTTCTTAATCCCTTAGCGTTACGCCTTAAGAGCGTACCTTGTAAATCGCCGATAACGTCCTATATGTGAACATTGTTACATCAGGTCGGCGCTTTTAAAATTTGTCGACCTGACTTGTTCATGACATCGTCACAGGAAATTGAATCGTTGCTCAGGCATTCCATCCCAGTGGGTGACGGAGTTCCGCCAGTTTTAAAAAAACGCAGGAATAAAATCGGCTGGTCGATGGAACGCGAATCGATTAGATAGAAGAGAATCAAATCGAAGTTTCGTACGTTGAGGAAAGCGGAAAAGACGTGCGCTACGACGATGGAGAATCGTTTTAAAATTTTTCCCGGCACGGGCAAGGCGGTTAAATGCTCGTGTCTTTATATTATCTGAAGGCCATCCGTACGGTTATGAAATTTGAACACGGTGCTTTAGGGGTCATAGGTTGTTTGATTGCCGCGCTGGTTGGCGTGAACGTTATGAATCCGCCTCTCAATCAAACAGCCGCGCCGAAACAGGCCATGAATATGGTTACGGCCGCTGGTCCGCAAATGAGGCCTGCTGAAAGTTTATTGAATAGCATCGGTGACGGTAAGGCCGGGCATATTCCGAGCGCGCAAACGCTTTGGAAAGCCTATCGGCAGATGAATTATGATTTTAAAGCCGTTGTTGAAGAGGATGCCCGGGTGCCCCGGGTTGCGTTGGCAAAGCTGCCCCGTGACATTGGTGCCGTTCGTGAAGTTCAAAAGCGCAAAGCAATCTTTTTTAAGACGGTTCTGCCGCTGATTTTAAAAGTGAATGAGGAAATCCGCGCCGATCGCCGCCGGCTTTGGAAAATCCGGTACCGCAAGTCCACGGGCCAGCCGATTACCGCTGTGGACCGGCTTTGGCTTGTCGTCATGTCGGAACGATATAAGGTCAAGCGGGACGATGTGAATGCGTTGCTCAAGCGTGTTGATATTGTGCCGCCATCCTTGGCATTGGCGCAAGCGGCTGAAGAAAGCGGTTGGGGAAGCTCCCGCTTTGTTCGTGAGGGGAATGCAATATTCGGGCAATGGACGTTTTCTTCTCAAAATGTTTTGGAGCCGAAAGACCGTGATGAAGGCGAGACTCACGGTATTAAAACGTTCGCTAACCTGACTGCATCGGTAAAAGCGTACATGCACAACCTTAATACGCACCGGGCGTATCGCGAATTTCGCGCTTCCCGGTTTACGTTGCGCCGGGTGGGGGCCCCTCTCGACGGCCTTGTGTTGGCGACCAAATTAAAACGCTACTCTGAGCGTGGCTGGGCCTATGTGTTAAGCCTGCGTTTAATCATCGAGGGGAACAAGCTGCGGGGCCTCGACGATGCCCGGCTGCGCGACAAGCCTATCCCCGAAGACGAGCCCGCCGCCTAAGCGGCATCCATTCAATCAGCGTGCGTTTTTTGGCCGGTAATATTGCCAGCCGAACCAGTGCCAGCGGCCGCCGCCTGCGGGAAGCGTACAATTTATCCGCGTCCGCCCCGTGGGAAACGGCTGATCAATTCGTACCTCGATTCGGTTCGCCCCCAATTGAAGCGTTTTGGCGCGTCCGGCGTGTGAGGCATAACAGGCCAGGAGCTTTAAATTCTTCACGTCCTTTGTCACCGTAAATCCGATGGCCGGGGGATTATCCGCAGGGACAATCAGCGGGTCTTCCGGCGTAATCTCGGCGACCGGCAACGCAAGGGCATTCACCGCGGTCTTAAACCGTGCCGGGCTGCCGTATTTTTCGTTCATGGCAAAACGCGGCAAATAATATTGCGGACTGGCACGATTAAATGCGCCGGAGTGTTGTCCGAATGCGACTTGAAAACCGGCATGACGGACAACATCGATGACCGTTCGAGACGCCTCGCCATAGGGGAAGGCAAAAATCTTCGGCACAAAGCCCAGCTCTTCTTGAAACCGTTTGCTGGCCGTTTTGATGTCGTGCTTGTTCTTCTCTTGTGAGTGATCGGCCATGTGCAGGTGGGATGCCGTGTGGTGACCAATGGTCACGCCGTTTTTAACAAGCGTGCGAATTTGATCCCAGCTCATCATGTTCTTGAGCTTTCGATCGAGATGGTCTGTCGAGACAAATACGGTAAATGGAAGCTTCGCTTTTTTGAGTCTCGGCCAGGCTTCGGTGAATGTCGATTGGTAAGCATCATCGATGGTGATGCCGACGGTGCGTGCCGGTAAAGGCGTGCCGTCTTTGATTTTCTTAATAATATCGGGAAGCGGTAAAACAGTATAAGCCCCGGAAGTTAAAATTTTGATGTGTTCTTCTAATTGTTCCAGGGTGATATTTGTCGAGGAAAATGATTTTTCACCAAACCGGTGGTACATGATGATAACCGCCGATTCTGCCGCCTGTGCTTGTGCGGGTATTGCGCCGGCCGCAAAAAAACCACCGGCAAAGAGAAACCCGGCCAGTAAACCGCTTATGACGGAAGCAAACCGAGACATGCGTTTTTTCGGCTGCATTTTAACCTGCCAACGCCAAACATACTGACGCATCATCCAGCACCACTTTTTCTCTTACCACTCAGGGTTGTTTGTTCAATTGTTGACGTTTCGAAGCCGGAGCACAAGTATGATGTTGTTGAATGGATCCACGTTTTTATTGAGGAGTAGCGGCTCATGGCGGGTAAAATTAACGATCAGGCGCGGAATATCTTATTTCACGAGGCGCGTACGCAGAACGCCTGGCAGGTTTCGGCGGTATCCATTGAGGATCTTCGGGCCATTTGGGACCTTGTGAAAATGGCGCCAACCAGCGCTAATTGCTCGCCGGCGCGAATCGTATTCGTGACCACGCCCGAAGCCAAAGAACGCCTGAAACCGGCCCTAATGGAAGGAAATGTCGCTAAAACGATGGCGGCCCCGGTGACGGCCATTATCGGTTTTGATCTGGATTTTTATGAGCACCTGCCGAAATTATTTCCCCATACGGATGCGCGGGCTTGGTTTGTCGGAAACGAACCGTTGATCGAAGAAACGGCATTTCGCAACGGTACGTTGCAAGGGGCTTATTTTATCATGGCGGCCCGATCATTGGGTTTTGACTGCGGCCCAATGTCGGGCTTCGATAACAATCAAGTCGATCAGGAATTTTTTGCCGGCACAAATGTGAAATCAAATTTCCTGTGCAGCATCGGTCTTGGCGATCCGGCCGGGTTGTTTCCGCGCAGCCCGCGGTTTGATTTCGATGATGTGTGCCAAGTGGTCTGATGGCATTATGCCATCATGGGCTTTGGTAGCGCGCTGTCGCTGATCGTGGGATATTGCCGGGAATCGAAAAGCTGATAATGCCACCACTCATTTCGGAAAAAATCCCATCCGGCCGCTGTCATAAGGCCGAGTAACAACGCCCGGTTTTTTTGTGCCGTCGCCGACACCACCATGGAGCCGTGGTGGGCCGCAGTCGAAAAATCATCGAATGGCGTTCCCATTTCCAATTCTTGCCTGTTGCGGTCAAGCAGCGTCAAATCGACCGCCGCACCGCGTGAATGGGGGGAGCCGCGCCGAGGATCGGCGATATAATTCGGATCCGGTGTATGATTCCAAAGCGCCCATTGGGCTTCGGTGGGGCGGAAAGCGTCGAAGATTTTCAGCCGAAACCCATGGACGGCGGCAAGATCGCGGGCGCGAGTGAAAAGTTTTTCTGCCTCTACATGCAGGTAGCAAACTGCCGTTGTGTATATCGGCGCACCGGTAAAGTTGTCATAACTGGCATAGGCCAGGGAAATGTCGACATTATGGGTTGCCGGCGTGATTTCGACTAAACTCATAATCACAGTATAACGTTGAATTGAGATTTAAGCAGCCGGATGCGCAATTAATTTATGATGACCGTCCATCAAGAATTTTCCATTTTGGGTTTCGACACCGCAACGCGCGGTTGCTCGGTGGCACTTTGGCGCGGCGGCGCCATTGCCAGTGCCGCGGCGAAAGAAATGGAGCGCGGGCAATCGGAGGCGCTTATGCCGATGATTGAAGGCGTTTTACACAAAGCGGATAAAACATTTGCCGACCTCGACGCTTTGTCCGTCACCATTGGGCCTGGCGCTTTTACGGGTTTAAGGATTGGTTTGGCCGCGGCGCGCGGCATGGCGTTGGCCTCAGGTCTGCCTGTCTTTGGCATCACGACGCTAGAAGCGGTCGCTTATGGCGTCGGTGAGATGGCGCGAAAAGGGCGGTCCATTCTCATTGCTTTGGATTCGAAGCGCGCCGATCATTATGTGCAAGTTTTTTCAGAAGATCTTATTGCTCAAACGGAGCCACAGGCGTTGTTGCCGGAGCAGTTAGCTCAAATCGTTCCGGCCGGTCCGGTCCTTATCGCCGGTGATGCCGCTGACTCGGCCGCTAACGCATTAAAGCAAGAGGGAATCGAATTTGATCTAAGTGATGCATCTGGTTTGCCCGATGCAAAAATCATCGCTGCGCGCGCCGCAGCGCGTTGGTATAGCGGGGAGCGTCCCTATACGATGCCCCTACCGCTTTACCTGCGCGCCCCTGATGTCAGCCGGCCCCGATGAACAGCTCATCTGAGCACAGTCGGGCCTTAGCGGATATCGAGCTGACCGTTTGCACGCCGGTTCACGGCGACGTGTTGGCCGGTTTACATCAATCGTGCTTCGATCAATGTTGGCGCGCACCGGCTTTTCAAGAGCTTTTGGCCATGCCCGGCGGTTTCGGTTTTATCGCGCTCGTAAAAGGAGAGCCCGCCGGTTTTATCGTGGCCCGCCAAGCGCACGATGAAGGCGAGATCATCACCCTTGGTGTTGTGCCCGCCCGGCGCCGTCATGGTTTAGCGCGGGTGTTGATCGGCCAGGCGGAATCTCGTGTATCGCATGCGGGCGGCCAAACAATGTTTTTAGAAGTCGCGGCAAACAATCAAGCGGCTCAAACGTTGTATGAAAGCCTCGGTTACGCAGAAGCCGGTCGCCGTCCCGGTTACTATAAAACCAATGACGGTGCGATCGATGCGATGATTTTAAAAAAAATTTTCGGTGGGCCAGGCCCGGCGTTTTAAGAACACCATGGCTACTCTTTTTGTATGCGCAAATGATGAATGCCGTGTGGCTCAGCGTTCGGGTCTTCGGCCTCAAGCACCAAGATCGTATGACCGAGCTCGCGAACGGCACGCGGTACATTTTCCAGTGGTTCGGCACCTTTAAGGCGGACGTCTGCAGTTTGTCCGGGCGACATCTTCTCGATCAAAAGCTTGGTCTTAACAAACGTCAATGGACAAACTTCTCCCGTGATGTCGAGGGTGAAGTCAACGCTCTGTATTGATTTTTCGTTTTTAAGTTGTTGCATTGGTTATTCTTGCGCTCTGCAGGTATATATATTTATATATTATGTATAAATTCAATGATGAAGCATTCGAATATAATAATCAGAGGATATAGTAATCATGAGCGAAAAGCCCGACGTAAGTGAGATCTTGGAATTAACGACTGAAATCGTTGCCGCCCATGTCGGGAATAATACCGTTGCTCCTGGCGACCTGCCGCAGCTGATTCAAGATGTCTATAAAACCTTGACCGACGTCGGCGCCAATGGTGATGCCGGTGAGCGTCCGCGTCCGGCGGTGCCCGCAAAAAAATCGGTTTTCCCTGATTACATCGTCTGTCTTGAAGATGGCAAAAAGCTCAAAATGCTCAAGCGTCATCTGAAAACGGCTTATAATATGTCGCCGGAAGCCTATCGGGAACGCTGGGGACTGCCGGCGGATTATCCGATGGTCGCACCGAATTACGCCAAGCACCGGAGTTCGCTTGCCAAAAAAATCGGTTTGGGGACGAAGCCCCGCGGCCGCGGCCGTAAAGCCGGTTAAAATCATCGTTCCGAAACAATATATGTTTAGGTATACCCACGAACCAATGTTAGTCATTTGAAAGTAATGACCTTGTTTCCTCATTGGGCTTCATCAGTCACGGATATGAGAAATGGCAGCACCCTCAAGGATTGAACAGCTTTGCATCGATCGGGGTATGAAAATGACCGGTCAGCGACGGGTCATCGCCCATGTGCTGTCGGAAGCCTCGGACCATCCCGATGTTGAAGAGGTGCACCGCCGTTCGGTAGAAGTCGATCCTAAGATCAGCATTGCAACCGTTTATCGGACGGTGCGCATGTTTGAAGAAGAGGGTATTCTCGAGAAACACGATTTTGGCGACGGTCGGGCGCGTTATGAAGAAGCGACGGATGAGCACCACGATCATTTGATCGATGTGAATACCGGGAAAGTGATCGAATTCCAAAGTTCCGCGATTGAAAAACTGCAGGATGAAATTGCCCGGCAACACGGGTTTCGCCTCATTGGCCATCGCCTCGAATTGTACGGTGTCCCGGTCGGTGCAAAAAAAACCGGCAGTAGTCCGTCGGAAGAATAGGGTTTAAGATCTTATCGTGGCGAAAAAACTCCATATTAAAACATACGGCTGCCAAATGAATGTATACGACTCCGCACGCATGGCGGATGTTCTGGCACCGCTTGGATATGAATTGTCCGATCAGCCGGACGACGCCGATATGGTTATTCTTAACACATGTCATATTCGCGAAAAGGCGGCCGAGAAAGTTTATTCCGAATTAGGCCGCTTGCGGCAGTTTAAAAATAAAAAAGCGGAAACCGGAGAGGCGATGATCCTCGCCGTGGCCGGCTGTGTTGCTCAAGCCGAAGGCGAAGAAGTTTTTGCCCGCGCGCCTTTTATCGACATGGTTTTTGGTCCGCAAACGTATCACCGGCTGCCTGAAATGATTGCCAAGGCGACGCGTTCCAGCGGCGGCGTGTTGGATATCGATTTTCCGGCTGAGGCGAAATTTGATTCCTTGCCGGCGGCAAGCGGCACGGATACCCGCAGCACCTTTCTTACCGTTCAAGAGGGGTGCGATAAATTTTGCACGTTTTGCGTCGTGCCGTATACGCGCGGTGCCGAGTTTTCCCGTCCCGCGAAAGATGTATTGGCCGATGCCCGCCGGTTGGTGGCCGACGGCGTTTGCGAAATCACCCTCTTGGGCCAGAACGTCAATAATTATCATGGCGAAGGCCCGGGTACTCAGGAATGGGGATTGGGCCGGTTGATCCATGCGTTGGCAGAAATCGACGGGCTGGCGCGTATCCGTTACACGACGTCCTACCCGGCGGATGTCGATGACGAACTCATCGCGGCGCATCGGGACGTGCCCGCCCTTATGCCTTTTCTGCATTTGCCGGTACAGTCGGGCTCCGACCGTATTTTAAAAGCCATGAACCGGCGGCATGATTCTTCGGATTACCGGCGACTGGTCGAGCAGTTGCGCGCCGCGCGTCCGGACTTGGCATTATCGTCCGACTTTATCGTCGGCTTTCCCGGTGAAACGGATGATGATTTCGCACAGACCCTGAATCTAGTCGACGAAATCGGTTTTGTGCAGGCCTATTCCTTTAAATACAGCCCGCGTCCCGGTACGCCCGCGGCGGAATATGACCGGCAAGTGGATGATGAAGAAAAAACCGGTCGGCTGTTGCGGCTGCAAGACTTGCTAAATAAGCAGCAGCGCTCGTTTAACGAGAGTTTGGTCGGCAAAACATTACCGGTTTTGTTTGACCGCCATGGCCGTTTTGAAGATCAACTGGTTGGCCGCAGTCCTTACATGCAGCCGGTTCATATCGACGGCGGTGCTAATCTTTTCGGTCGAATCGTTGATGTTCATATTAAGGCCGGATTTGCCAATAGTCTGGCCGGTGAAGTTTCCGAATCGATTGGGGGTGCCGCAACGGGAGAGCCGCCAAATGATGCGAAAGAAAGGATCAGCGCGTGACGCCGCCGGTTAAATCGACAGCAGCCGTCAATGATTCGACGATCACGGCACCTTTGCAATTTGAAGACAATCATTTAGCGATTGAACTTTTTGGTTCCCATCACAGTCATTTGGCGCGCATCGAACAAAAACTCGATGTTGCGATAAATGCGCGTGGTAATACGGTGTCCATCACCGGCCCGGCGGATGCCGTCGAGGCCGCTTGCAAGGTTTTGACGGGGCTTTATGAACGCCTGGAAAAAGGTTTCGGCATCGGCAAGGAAGAAGTCGACGCATCCTTGCGCATGACGTTATTAGGCGGTGGTGACATGAAAAATGAATCGCAAACGATCCAAACCCGTAAGCGGCCGATAACCCCGCGCTCGCCGACACAAGCGGCTTACATTCAGGCGATCAGCGATTACGAGCTTGTCTTCGGGTTAGGGCCTGCCGGTACGGGCAAAACTTATTTGGCCGTTGCCAAGGCGGTTGAATATTTAATTAAGGGCGAGGTTGACCGGATTATTCTTTCGCGTCCGGCGGTTGAAGCCGGTGAAAACCTTGGATTTTTGCCGGGCGATTTACGCGAGAAGGTCGATCCGTATTTACGCCCGTTGTATGACGCGCTTTATGACATGCTGCCGTCACCGCAAGTGATAAAACGGCTCGAATCCGGCGAGATTGAAGTTGCCCCATTGGCGTTTATGCGGGGCCGGACCTTATCGAACGCATTTGTCATTCTAGATGAAGCGCAAAATGCCACGTCCGTGCAGATGAAAATGTTTTTAACTCGATTAGGCGAAAACGCCCGCATGGTCGTGACAGGCGATTTATCGCAAGTCGATCTGCCGAAGGGAACACGCTCGGGTTTGTGGGAGGCATTAGAGATTGCCGAAGACATCAATGGCATCGGCATCGTTCGTTTTAATGCTGATGATGTTGTCCGCCATCAACTGGTTACCGACATCGTGAATGCTTACGACAAGCTCGAGGAAAAACGCCGGACCGCTGAACGGTATCAAAAACGGCAAAATGTTAATGGCCGGAAAACAAATGGTAAGCGGGACGTTGACGCTTCCTAAACAAAATAAGGATGACGGCCCACTCGGCATCGACATTTCCATATCATGCCGTTCGTGGAGCGATGCGTTACCGTCCGTAGTAGCGCTTTGCCGAACTGCCGTGACTCAAGCGGTTCTGGCCGGCCTGAATAAGCCGTCCGAACAAATTCCAAAGGCGGAGATCAGTCTCGTTTTATCGGACAATGAATTTATTCGAGAGCTAAACAAATCTTACCGACAGATCGACAAGCCGACGAATGTGTTGGCATTTCCCGGTGATGCGATTCCGGAACATGTTCGTGACCCATCCATTCCGTTATTGCTTGGTGATGTCGTCGTTGCTTATGAAACGGCGGCCCTGGAAGCCGAAACGGAACAAAAAACATTGGCCGACCATCTTCAGCATCTTGTGGTTCACGGCACGTTGCATTTACTCGGGCATGACCATGATAACGAGACTGCTGCCGAGGAGATGGAAGCGCTTGAAGCCAAGGCGCTGCAGGTCCTCGGCGTTAAAAACCCTTATGGGGACGGATAACGATGGAGCGGCTAATCCTCTTTAATCGTTGGGTCTCGATCCAAGCCGGTTGGCGGCGTTGGGGGTTTGCAGCCCTGCTGGGCGTGCTCGCCACACTCGCTATGCCGCCGGTAAATGCTGTCTATATGCTCGTACCGGCGTTTGTCGGCCTCATCTGGCTTTTGGATTCAAGCAACAGTTTACGTGCCGCCTTTGCCGCCGGCTGGTGGTTCGGCTATGGCCACTTCGTTGCCGGTTTATATTGGATCGGCATTGCTCTTTGGATTAAGGCGTCACAGTTCGGCTGGCTGATTCCGTTTGCCGTATTCGGTTTGCCGGCCATTGTGGCGTGCTACATGGGGATTGTGGCGCTGGCTTTTAAGGTTTGCCAGCGCCGGGGTTATGCCGTTGGCGCAGGCCGGATCATCATGTTTGCGGTCCTGTGGGTCTTTTTCGAGTGGGTGCGTGGCTGGGCGTTTACCGGTTTTTCCTGGAACCTCATGGGCACCGTTTGGAGCTTTTCCGATTCGATGATTCAGTTTGCGGCCCTCACGGGAATTTACGGGTTATCGTTTGTCACGATCCTCGCCGCAGCCATGCCGGCCATCATAACGGACAGATTTACGCAAGCCGGATCGCAACGCTCGCCGGTTCCCATCGTAATCGGCGCCTTCGCCATTTTGCTGGTGATTGCCGCCGGCGGTATATTTCGATTGTCGCAAGCCGAACACAACACCGTGGCCGGTGTTCATCTTCGCCTCGTGCAGCCCAGTATTCCGCAACGTCTGAAATGGCAGCGCGATTTGCGCGCCGGGCATGTAATGCGGCAATTATATTTAAGCCGGCTAGCGCCCAAACAAGGCAAGGCCATGCCGACCCATGTGATCTGGTCTGAAACTGCCGTGCCGTTTAATCTCGCGAACGAACCACAGGTCAAACGCGTTGTTGCCGAAGGCGTGCCGAAAAACGGCTTATTGATTACCGGCGCGCCGCGGCTGAAACGATGGGGCCCGCGTTCTCACCAAGCCTGGAATAGCCTGCATGCGATTAATGGCGCCGGCAATGTCGTCGCGACTTTTGATAAAACCCATCTTGTGCCGTTCGGTGAATATGTGCCGTTCCGTTGGCTGTTGAATATGTCAAAAATTACGACGGGGACGACGGATTTTACGCCGGGAGCGGGATTGAAAACGCTAAGCCTCAAAGGCCTGCCACCCGTCAGCCCGTTGATTTGTTATGAAGGCATCTTTCCCGGTCAAGTGGTGGCATCCGGTCCCCGGCCACAATGGCTGCTCAATATTACCAATGATGCATGGTATGGCCGCTCGGCGGGACCGTTCCAGCATTTTGCCGCCGTGCGGTTTCGCGCCGTCGAGGAAGGCATGCCCTTGGTCAGGGTTGCCAATAACGGTATTTCCGCTGTCGTCGATAGTTACGGCCGTGTCATTGCCCGCCTCGGCCTAAACAAGTCCGATATTATCGATAGTCCGCTGCCGCAAAGCCTAAAAACCCTGACACCCTATGCGCGGTTTGGCGACCGGCTCGTGATCTGCCTGCTGGTTTTACTGGCGGTCGTCGGCATCCTCTTGTCCCGCCGCACCGCCTGATATCCTTCATTCAGCGACACGCCTAACAAGAATCCCTTGGTCAAGACGGGCCATGTTGTGGAAATCGCGTATAGCAAATGTGGTAACCGCGTATAGAGAAATCATACACGGGCATGTATTGGTCCTGTCATCGCTTTTATGCTAAACTGATTGAATACGATACTATGTACTCATGATGGGATCTCACTTCGTAGCGATTATCGCAGCGGTGAATACGGGGGACTTACGGTAACAATTATTGATTGGCGTCAGGGACTTGTAACAAAAGCACGTCATAGGGAGGCAATTGTGATTCGAATATCCCCATGACGGAATTTAATTTCAGAAACACGATTTGCTCAATGGCGGGGGAAAATGGCTAAGGCACAGAAAAAAGGTTCGCGATCTGGGAAGGCCGGTAAGGCAAAAACCAAGCAATCAGAATTGGATCAGGGGGCGCCGCACCCCATTGATATTCATGTCGGCAGCCGGGTCCGGTTGCGGCGCACACTGTTGGGGCTGAGCCAGGAAAAACTCGGCGAGGCGGTTGGCCTCACGTTTCAGCAAATTCAGAAGTACGAGCGTGGCGCCAATCGGATCGGGGCCAGCCGGTTGCATGAATTCAGTCAGATTTTAGAGGTGCCGGTATCTTTCTTTTTCGAAGGAACGGACACCAAAGCCGCTTCTTCGCGAACAAATGGCGCCCGTGGCAACAACAAAACGAAAACCAATGACGATTATATCCAAAAGCGCGAGACCCTCGAGTTGGTTCGGGCTTATTATCAGATTCCCGATACAATCGTACGCAAGCGCCTATTCGAAACCATCAAGGCTTTGGCAAAAAGCCCGGATTCAAGGGCTTAGTTGGAAAATTCATTTACCCTTGACCCATTTGTTAAAGCCTGCAAGAAAAGTCCCGCGCAGACATCCTGCGTAAAGCTGTGGATGGATTTGGACTACTTGCCACCACATTAAAAAAGGCTAAGTGGGCTCCTCATGCGGAATGACCGTTTTAGGCCCTGGTCCAGACTTTAATTTTGGGATCACGAGGGAGGACTTTATCGTGTCGAACGCAAACTATTTATTTACCAGTGAATCTGTTTCTGAAGGCCATCCGGACAAGGTTTCCGACCGTATTTCGGATTCGATCCTTGATGCAATGCTTAAAGATGAACCGGAATCTCGCTCCGGCCTCGAAACATTGTGCACCACCAATAAAATCGTATTAGCCGGCGAGATCCGTGGGCCGGCATCTGTAACCAACGATGTCATGGAAGACATTGCTCGCTCCTGTGTCCGCGAGATCGGTTACGAGCAAGAAGGCTTTCATTGGGAAAAAGCCGACGTTGAGGTTTTGGTTCATTCCCAATCAGCCGATATCGCCCAAGGCGTTGACGCCGCCGGCAACAAGGATGAGGGGGCCGGCGATCAGGGCATGATGTTCGGGTATGCCTGTACGGAGACCGATGTGTTGATGCCCGCACCAATTCACTTCAGCCATCAAATCTTGAAATCCATGGCGGATGCTCGTCACGCGGGTACAGACAAAGGCCTGGAGCCGGATTCAAAATCGCAAGTGACGCTGCGCTATGAAAACGACAAGCCGGTCGGCGCGACGTCGGTCGTGGTATCGACACAGCACGGCGAAAATATGTCTCAAGAAGAGGTGCGCGAGACGGTGCGCCCGCACGTCGAAAAAGTGCTGCCGGACGGCTGGATGTGCGATGAGGATCATTTCTATGTCAATCCGACCGGCCGATTTGTAATCGGTGGGCCGGATGGCGATACCGGATTGACGGGCCGGAAGATTAGTGGCGATATCTATGGTGGGCGTGCCCTGCATGGTGGTGGTG